>JGI26240J51127_1000070_pt1 | contig 52141 bp, 56 predicted proteins | sample SaaInlV_150m_DNA_5_FD_51127 | JGI IMG/M metagenome (IMG submission 51127)
CCTCTTATTTGGTTTCAACCTGGGGCTGAAGATGAAACGACAATATCTTGGTTGAATGATGCTGGATGGGATTTTGTTTACAACGATTGCATAGTTAAATACGTGGAGAGAAATAATTTGAGACGTANAATTTCTCAATTTCCTTGGTTTCGTCAAGTGCAGGACAAAGATGATTCGGGATGTTCAATTTGGACTGTCCACGAGGCTTCTGATGATGTTGATTTACCTAACACAAAACTCGAGTGGGTAGGGGATTTAGTTGATTTACTATTATCAAGCAATGTAATTCCTAAATATATCCGAAGTCTTGTTAATGAGAATGAAAGTCTTGAGGAATGCGCTAGAAGATTAGCATCATAGTAATTATCTATATTCAACATTAGAATAGTTTTATAATTTATCTTCTGAAATTACATATTTCATGTTATGTTTTTCTTGGTAATATAGTAACGCATCTTTGCTTCCAATCCGTATTTTCTAAAGATTCAATAATCCACAAAGCTATACTAGTTCGAGAGACATTACTACGTGTATTAGTTACTAGTGATTCACCTGCCACTAATGCAACTTTGTCTTCTTTGTTATTCAACCTCGGAGGCCTTATAATGGTCCAATTATGATTTGTTTTTTCTAGTATTTGATCAGCCTTGGCATGATCGTCAAATGCGATTTTTAGATTACTTATTCGTATTAATATTCTGAAAAGAAGTCCCGTTCTAGATTTTGATTCCCCGACTCCTTGGGCTGATATTTTCACTATGCGTTTGGAATTCGAATTATTCATTACACNTGTGAGAATCTTCATTGATCTACTGTGTAGATTATAATCGCCAGTAATCCTTGCAAAAGGCGAAGAAGAAGCCCTCGATATTGATAATGCTAAAATAACAATGTCACAGTCTTTGATTGCACTTCGAACACTCCCTTCATCTGTCATATCTCCTCGAAAAGGTATGGCTCCATTGGGTACGCTTTCCAAATCAGCAGATCTTCCGAAACAAACTGTATCATACCCTTTTTCTATTGCTATTTTTGCAATTTCTTTCCCTGTGCGGCCCGTTCCTCCGAATATCACTACTCTTTTTACCATAATTCCAACTCTACAGGGAATAATATGAATGCAATTTTTTTCCAGTTATCAATTCTGATTAGAATATATTTCATAATGGAGTTCTGATTCCAATTGCTCTAACTACGCACCATCCGGCTCTTGCTTCCCACATAGCAAAAATGCCTCCGGCTATACTTCCGATTACAGGAATCCAATAAGCTTCTGAAGGTAGAATATTTTGAGTTATCAGTAGTGCCATAATGAATCCTCCCAGAACTGCAAATACTCCTGTCACAAAGCGTACTACTCTACCTTTTGCATCTATGTTACAAACTCTACTCATGATTCTACGTGGGGTGCTTTAGCATATTAATGACTGTTTTTTTAATAATGCTCAGACATGACTATATTTTCACTCTTGAAAACATTTAGATTATACGATAAATAAATTATGGTAGAGACTTGTTTTGAGATATAATTACGATATTTTAACATTTAGCACCATTTCTTTATTGAAGGATTAGTTATGGCAAGGCTATGACTGCGGGGCTAGAGTCAACTCTCGTCGCGGTCTTAGTGCTAATATCTCCTTTATTTCTGGCTATACCGCTTTCCTTTGCTTGGAAATGGTGGACAGGTATGGAGCCCGAGCATGAGCATTACAGAGAAAAAGTTCGTGTTGTTTTAGATTCAGGTATACCTTTGAGCCGCTACCGCTCTGAATTAGATGCAGAGGCTAGGAAAGTGTATCTAGATCCTGATCGACAAGCTCGTATTGAATCTGATTTNCTCAATCCTTTGGGGGTAACGCATTTCATTCTATTTCCTGCTTTAATTGCTTGGCCTATATTATTTCCTTTTTCTATAATAATTGGATTATTGGCATGGTTCCCTTTGAAAATTTTTGAATGGGTTCTAATCGAAAAAAAAATACTATTAAAGATCACATCATTTGTTAAGAAAATTAATAGATGGGAAATAATAGGTATACCAAGGTTAGATATTGGAATTAAAACATCAGATAGAATTCTTTCATCTATACACCGTATGCCTATAACAGTATTTTTAGGCCTATTCTCATATCTCTTGATAATGAATTTACATTGGTTAGCGGATTTTTCTATAAGGAATACAATTTTCCTTTCCTCATTATTGTACATAATACTTGTATCATTCATATCCGTTATTCGTGCTGCGACTGCTAGTGCTCTGTCATTCGCAGATCTCCCTAAAAGAAGAGTGATTCCAATGGATTCTTTAGTTGAAACTTGGATGGCTCCATGGGTAGGGGCAGGTCTGATATTCTTCTTAGTTCGTCAGTTGACATTTTCTTACAAAGGAATACGTGAAGATACTGTATTTGCAGACCCTATAATCTTCTCTTTAGCTATCTTGTTAGTTCTATATACGGCAACAATTATCGGTTTAATGATTGAGGTGACATTTTTCCGCAATCGTGGTAAGTCAGTTAAGATAGAATTTCAAAAACAAGTAGTAAAAGAACATTCACCCACTCTGTATTTGTTCACTCAGCACCTTGGAGATTTGAAAATCTCGCCATTAATGTCATTAGATGATTGGGTTAAACAGGGTGAAAATTTTGAATCTGATGACTTGGTTCAATTATAGTTCTTCAGTTAAGATTAGTAGTTCATCATTTAATTTTAATTCGTTATTTTCTTTAACGCTGATTACAGCAAATCCTTGATTACCTAAACTAGACGTNACTCTAACTTTTCTTCCAGTGTTAGAAATGTATGTCCCAACGTCAAGCTTGCTATCAGTTCTGAATCTCATAATCTTCTTACTTAATTTACCTCTACTTTCTAATCTTGCATGTATTTCTTGTCCCGGGTAGCAACCTTTCTTCAAATCAACTATCTCATCGAGACCGAGTTCACCGGGTAAAAACCCCCTGTTATATTCTTCATTAGATAGTATCCCATTTTCTACACGATGTATATTCCAATTATCTTCTCCACAAAGCTCTGCGCCATTTCCTTCGACTGTTTTAATAAATGAGTCAATTAAATCTGCTTGAATTAATATATTCACTTGAAAATCATTTTTTAATTGCGCTTTTAGAATGTATGACTCATTTTCAATTATCCAAAAATCATTNCTCATCGTTGATATTTCAATACCTAGTGCTTTAGAAANTTTTTCTTGATTTTTAGCAAATATCGAGATAATTTTCAGTGCCCCGTCCCCGTTCATAATCTTTACATCTTCATTCCAGTGGGTGCCTGAAACTATCAATTCTCTTGTTTTTTCTGCATTCTCCTTGACTCCCAATATCAATAATTGNCCGGAAATACTACTGATGTCTAAAGCATCAGTAATCTTGCCATTTGCATCGCAGATTAAACTTTTACAATTTTCTAAGTCCTTTATTTCAGTGATATTAGAAGTAATTATTCTGTTGATATGTTTAATCGAATCTTTTCCTTCTACAACAGTTACACTATGTTCATGAATATAATATCTGCAAGATGAACTTTCGTACTGCAATTATATCACTCAGCCGAATGATTGTCCGCAACCGCATGCTCTTGAAGCGTTAGGGTTTGTAATGTTAAAACCGCCTCCCATTAATGTATCTTTGAAATCTAATTCTATGCCATTTAGTAATGAACTATCGTTATTATGGATGTATACTTTAACTCCTTCAAATTCTTGAATTTGAAACTCCCCTGCTTCAGGCTTTTCCATTATTTTCATATCGTATAAGTATCCTGAACAACCTCCGGATTGTGCACTGATTACCAAGCAGTGTGAATCTTCTTCACCTTGAATGGTATTTTTCATTTGTTTTAAAGCAGAATCAGTCACTGTGATTTTCACATCAACCACTTCTGTCTGTGTAATCACAGGTAAGGTGAATCCTCCTCCGCCTAGAATGCCCATGAACCCTTGACTAAGTAGGCCTATATGAACAATCGTGTATTTATGCATAACAACCTATGGTAACATAAGATAACCATATCTCCCGTGACTATGGAAGGGTTGAGGGACGTACCTGCTCAATGGCTATCTTCTGAAGGAATACGTAAAGGTATTGATACTGTTTGTCAGGAATCTGCATTGTCAATTTCTATTTCAGATGGTCGNGAACTATCATTTTCTCTTGGCATTACCATGAGGACACCTGGGTGCGATAAAGAACTTGTAATTGGGCTATTATTCTCGGAAGGAATAATTAACTCGTCAGATCAAATTTCAGATTTGACGATTCATAATGACAAGGCCTTAGCAGTCATACCTAATATTAATCAAACTAACGTTTCTCAATTTCTACGTAGAAAATCTTCTACCTCTTCTTGTGGTATTTGTGGGAAGGAATCTATATCTAATCTATTACATATTCATGGACCTAAATTATCTGAAAATGTTAACGTCCCTTCATCTGTAATCAATAGCTGCATAGACGAATTACGTAAAAATCAATCATTATTTGAAAAGTCAGGTGGTGCCCATGCCTGTGGTTTGTTTAGTTTATCTGGAGAACTACTTTTTTCAGCAGAAGATATCGGAAGACATAATGCAATGGATAAACTTGTAGGAAAGGTGCTTTTATCTTCTAAAAAAGCATTTGTAGAATCATTTATACTATTTTCTGGAAGGTTATCATTTGAGCTTGTGCACAAAGCACGTAGAGCAGGAATACCAGTTCTTATTGCAATTGGCGCACCAAGTAGTCTGGCGATTGACATCGCACTAGAACATGGCCTTACGTTGGTTGGTTTTACAAAAAATAATAATATGACAGTATATTCAGGTAGAGGTAGAATCAGTCACTAATTGATTCAACAGAGGTGAACTTATGAAAAAAGATGTTAATCCTTTAACTCCATTAGAATCTAAGGCTCCCAAATTGAGTAAACCAAAAAATTCTGCAGCAGGAATCCCTGCACTCATATCTACGGCTAAATATGGTTTAGGTAATATGGGNGTTTTGAATTCACTAAAAAATTTAGCAAAAGTTAATGATTTTGATGGTTTTGATTGCCCNGGTTGTGCATGGCCAGATCCAGATAATCANCGTTCTTTCGCCGAATTCTGTGAAAATGGAGCAAAGGCTGTTGCNGATGAGGCTACGAAAAATAGAGCCGATAATAATTTCTGGTCTAAATGGACAGTTGGCGAATTGTCTCAGAAATCAGATCATTGGTTAAATTCNCAAGGGAGAATTACTCAGCCATTGGTATTAATGCCTGGTTCAGAATATTACACNCCTATTAGTTGGAACGACTCTTTTGATATTATCGCAGATAATTTAGTTTCCCTTAAAAGTCCAGATGAGGCCGTGTTTTATACATCCGGGAGGACAAGTAATGAGGCGGCTTTCCTTTGGCAATTATTAGCTAGAAGGTTTGGTACAAATAACCTTCCTGATTGTTCTAATATGTGTCATGAATCATCAGGTGTGGCACTCACTGAATCTATTGGAATCGGTAAAGGAACAGTTACGCTTGATGATTTTAATTCAGCTGACTTGATTATAGTGGTTGGGCAGAATCCCGGGACTAATCATCCTCGAATGCTTACTGCACTTAGGGACGCTAGGAAAAACGGTGCTTCGGTAATCAGCGTCAACCCTCTGACTGAAACAGGAATGAAGAGGTTCAAACATCCTCAGAACCCTATTGAAATGTTTGGCTTAGGTTCTTCAATTGCAGATAAACATCTCAAAGTTAACATTAATTCCGATCAAGCACTATTTAGGTCATTTTCTAAATCAATTATTGAATCTGGGAATTTGGATAATGAATTTATTAGTGATTATACAAATGGCTATGAAGATTATAGAAAACTTGTTCTTAATACTGATTTAGATGAGATTTCTGAGATGACAGGTATTAGCACTGATGAACTTATTCAAGTTGGTGAAAAAATTTCAAATTCAAAGGCTACGATAGTTTGTTGGGCTATGGGAATTACTCAACATAAAAACTCAGTCGCAACTATACAAGAAATAGTAAATTTTCTTCTACTTGGTGGAAATATAGGGAAGCCGGGCGCAGGTGTATGTCCAGTTAGAGGGCATTCTAATGTGCAAGGTGATAGGACTGTAGGAATCAACCACAAACCTTCCACCTCTTTCATTGATGGTTTAGAAAAGTCAACAGGTATAATTGCCCCGATTAAACACGGATATGATTCCGTTGAAGCAGTTAGGGCTATGGAATCAGGCGATGCAAAAGTATTCCTTGCTATGGGTGGTAATTTTGTTTCTGCAATGTCGGATACAAATCGAACATCTAATGCTTTAAGTAAATGTCAATTAACAGTTCATATCTCTACGAAGCCAAATCGTTCACATCTTGTAAGTGGCAAAATTGGGCTAATACTGCCTTGTTTAGGACGTACTGAAATAGACATTTCTCCTATTGGTCGTCAATTCGTGACTGTCGAGAATTCAATGGGGGTGGTACACTCATCTAAAGGGACCTCTAAACCGGCTAGTGAGTACTTAATTTCTGAGCCATCAATAGTTTCAGGAATAGGTGGGGCGTTGGAGACCAGACTTGAGAGAAGCGGTATTCCTTGGCGTAATCTTTCAGAGAATTATGATTTAGTACGGGATTTAATAGAGAAAACGATTCCTGGTTTTGAAAATTATAACCAGAGAATAACATCTAAGTCCGGATTTTACCTACCCAATCCTCCTAAAGATAATCGAACCTTCAAAACTAAGAATGCTCTAGCGAATTTCTTTTGTCATGATATTTCTTGTGTATCAAGTAGTGATAAATTCATGATGATGACTATTCGATCCCACGACCAATATAATACTACAATATATGGCTTAGATGATAGATACAGAGGAATTCGAAATGGTCGTAGAGTAGTTCTTATGAATAGAGAAGATTTAGTTGAGAATGATATTAAAGAGGGCGATTTAGTTGATTTNAGTTCGGATAGAGAGTCAGAATCTGTTGTATCTCAAAGTTGGTATGTTGTTCCTTATGATATCCCTAGGGGTAACATTGCTACATATTTCCCCGAGTCAAATGTATTGATCCCCCTTGATAGTGTTGCTGATAGAAGCAATACTCCTACTAGTAAGTCTGTGCCAATTGGAATTAAAAAAGCTACTAATTAAGTTTCTTTTGTTCTTTTATGAGTAATTTACACCGATTGATTTGTGCTTTACATAATTTCAGATCTTCATCGACTAGGCCTCTTCCCTTTGCTTGTTCAAAACATTTTACTGCATCTGCATATAACTCAATCGCTGCATATGAAGAACCCATGTTGTATAATGTTCTACCTGTAACTGAACTTGGGTCTAATATTACCGCTGCATGGTATTCTTGTATACTATCTGCATATTCATTTAGTTGGTACAATGAGTGACCTTTTCCATTATGTATCCTCACTCTTAATTCAATTTCTTCATCGGGAGAACCAGATAATGCCTTATTGAAACAATTTAAAGCTTCATTAGCATTATTTTCGGTAAGTAATATTAGTCCTTTGTTATACCATTCAATAGATTCGTTCACATTCGCTTTATCATTTTCTTCATGTAAATTCATTTTTTCTTTCACTTCTTTAGCAGCTGAAACTAGATTTTCTAGTTCCTCCTTTTCGTCAATCTGTATTTCTTGTTTTTCTAATTCTATTAATTCTTGTACTCTCTGTAGGCATTGATTAGCCCTATCTACATAACCTGCTTCAGAAAGAGCGTCAGCTAAACCTTTCCAAGAAGAGACATCTGAACTGTCTTTCTTCAACAATTCTTTCCATTCATTAACTGCTAAGGCGTGATCTCCTCTTTGACTCATTTTACTAGCCCGAGAGGTTCTCGCGGTTCTACTATTGACAAAATCGATTTCTTNAACTTCTTGGAAATTTTCTTCTTCGGATGCAATTACTGCTTCTTCTTTGTCATCTAACTCCTCTTTATCATCAGATTCTTCATCATTAATTGCATTTGCTGGAATATTGATGATACCCTCCTCTTCATTTTCTTCAGAGTATGAATGAGAGCTATCGAATAATTTTATTTCTTTAGGAATATTTAATTTTGAAATCCTTAATAAATCTTTATTTTCACCTATGTTTTCTAAAGCCATTTTAGCAAAATTCGCTGCTCTTTCAGAATCACTTTTTTCTAATATCAAGGCCAAATTCGCATTTGTAGGTCCATGGTCTGGATTNATTCGATGTGCTTGTTCAAATGAATTAACAGAGTTCTCAAAATTTCCTAACTTGGCATGTATAACTCCGAGCCCGTACCATGCTGCTGAAGAATTATCATCAATAATGGTGACTTTTTTATATAAATTCGCAGATTCGATGTAGTTTCCACTATTTGCATTATCCTCTGCATCTAAGAGCAATTGCCTTATGTCGATATCAGACATATAACTCGCATAGACTTCTTTGAGTTAAGCATTGGCTGTATATGTCTCTGTTTAAGCCATGGATTGAAGTCATATACTCCTTCCGAGATATATGGCGCGCCAACTTAAGATGATGGGAATATGTGGGACATACGGATTAGATTCTGCCAATGGAAGGATGTTAGAGATAGTATCTGAACTTTTGAAAGAACAAGGCATTGAGTGGCTTGTCTGGGATAATAAAATGAATCCATTACCTTTCGTCGGTGAGGAGGGATGCTGGGACCACCCAAATGTCAAAAAATATAAACAAATGGCTAGTTCTGCTGATGCATTCGTACTTTCTAGTCCTGAATATCATGGTACCATGAGCGGCGTTATGAAGAATTCTCTTGATTGGTTATCTTTCGATCAAACTACTGGTAAGGTATTTGGATTTATTAGTACCCTTGGCGGACAAGCAAATACTACTACCTTGAATCATATGCGCATCGTAGCGAGATGGATNCATGGTGTATCTATACCTGAGCAATTAGTAATTGCAAAAGTTAAGAGTGTTTTTGATGAAGATGGTAATATTATAGACGAAGAAATANACNTNCGTATTCAAAAGTTTGTTGATAGCATAGTTCGTCATGCAACTAAATTAAGAACTTAAGGTTAATTTCATTCCTTAATTTCTATTTCTGGTGTTCCTAAACGTGCCTCTTCATCTCTTTTTTCCTTGTATACCGCAGAGAAGTAAGCTATCATCGGTAAAATCAATAATAATGTAAAGCATCCAACAAGAGTGGCTAAACTGTAAATCGATTCTTGAATAGGGTCAAGTTTGAATTCTTCTACAGATATTAAATCATGAGTTGTGATATTTGTAGTTAATTCCAAACCCTGGGATGATACTATATTACCTTCTGAATCCATTATACTAACTTTCCATGTGATAATTCTTGAGTTATCATTAATAATTTTTTGAGATGTTTCATTTGCTTCATCCAGTGTGTCTGCTTGTATCGATCCAAGTCCTCCGATTGGCAAATCTAATGATACAAGACCAATCATCATATTTTGTTCATCTAAGTTGATTTCATGAAACGGTCCCTTGATACAGGTTTCTATCAAATCAACATAATCTGGAGAAAATTCCTTGCAATTGAAGTCTTTGTCGTCCTGCCCAAGTGATGGTGTATGGTACCAATCAACACCCGATGCATCCAATTTGAGTATACTTCCCTGTGGCGCACCGGTTACTGTAGTATTCACCCAGGTTATTGCAGAATTAGTGACAACATACCATTCAGACATATTTTCTTCGAGTTGAATTAATTCAAGGTTACTTTCTGAATTAGAAGTCTCAAAAAGATAATATTCTGAGTCGACAGTGTTTGAATGCACAGCATAACCGAGTATAATAATCAGTACTAAACCCATTCCAATAAGTGTGCGCAACATGTTAGGGTTGCGTGACATTGACTTCTCCATATTGCTGACGATTGGGGAAGTGGTTTTGAATACTTGTTGAACAGACTTACGGTATGACATCTCGGTGTGCTACGGTCGTCTCTTGTCATCACGGTTAAATACAGACTCTAGGACGGGCGGTCCGCACAAAGGTGATAGTATGACCACGTATTACGATGTACCAGCTGATTTACTGATTGGCAGCCTTTCTTCTGAGCTTCAAGAATTAGAGCAAATAACTCCTCCAGAATGGGCTGAGTACGTTAAAACAGGGATTCACCGTGAAAGGCCACCTACTCAAGAAGACTGGTGGTTCATCCGTTCCGCCGCGGTTCTTCGCAAGGTCGGGATGAAGGGCCCTATAGGTGCAAACCACATGGCGCAATTATTTGGCGGACCCAAAGATAGAGGAGTTAAGCCAACTAGAGCGGCTGCAGGATCAAGAAATGTAGCTAGAACAGTTTTACAACAATTAACGGAAGCTGGTTTGATTACAAGTAAGTGGAATCCTGCTAATACAGTTAACTTCGGTAAGGTGTTGACTCCAGAGGGGCACGCTCTTTTGGATAAGGTTGCACACTCAGTTAGAGAAGTAGCCGAAGAAAAATACCCAGGACTATCTAAATATTAAGGTGATTAAATGGCTCGCGTTAAACCACTAGCAAAGAAACTAAGACTGAATAAAGTCACAAAGCAGAATCGTAGAGTTCCTGTTTGGGTTATGCTCAGAACTAACAGAAATGTCACAAGCCACCCTAAGAGGCATATGTGGCGAAGATCTAAACTACAAAGGTGAGTAAATATGGCAGAAGTTAGAGAAATGACAATACCATTACGCGCAGCTTGGTCCGTTCCAAGAACAAGAAGAGCTAATCGTGCTATGGCTCAGATCAAAAAGCATGTTTCACAGCATATGAAAAAAACTGATGAAGAAGAGATTTGGATCGATGAAGCAATTAACCATGTAATTTGGGCTAGAGGAATGCAAAATCCACCTAGGAAAATACGTGTACAAGTTACAAGGGAAGAAGGGTTCCCGTTAGAAGTTAAATTACTGGAGGATTAAATATGGGTAATATTAGACCATCATTCATCAAAATTAGGGCATTAAGATTAGTTGAACTATATCCAGATATGTTTAATGCTGATTTTGAGAATAATAAACACTACGTCACAGAGTATACTGATGTTTCAAACAAGCGTATGAGAAACTGGATTGCAGGTTACATCACTCGCTACAAACAACGTAGAGTAGATTAGATAGTATTATTCTAATCTCTGAAGTCGGGAATTTGATTCAGATGGGCGAAATGCTTGATGTTCCACCTCCCTTTTATTCGGAACGAGTATCTATTGTCCTCGTAAGGCCCCAATTTGATGGTAATATTGGTGCAGTTGCTAGATCGATGAAAAATTTTGGATTCTCGGAACTTAGAGTAGTAGGNAGAGATAGTAATTGGTCCGAAGAGGTAAGGAATAGAGCTAAGCACGCCCAATCAGTGTTAGATGATGCTAAATTTTACGATGATATTGAATCTGCAGTTTCCGACTCTAGCCTTGTAATTGGAACTTCTGGGAAAAGAGAGCAGGGTAGCAAGATTTCTTTTCGCCATTTTCTCGAACCAGAAGATCTACCTAAACAACTTACTAATGTCGAGGGGAAGATATCGATTGTTTTCGGACCTGAAGGTAAGGGGTTACTGAATAGTGAACTGAAAATATGTGATTTATTGGTGACAATTCCAACTTGGCCAGGTTATCCAATCATGAACTTAAGTCACGCTGTTTCTGTAATTTGTTATGCATGGTACCGCAACAATTCTCCTTCATCCGATGTTTCTCTGAATGAAAAGCTTCTTTCATCCGAACTCAAGACTGTCTTGAGAAAAGAAATTACAAGGTTATCTGAACTAATTCCAACTATCGAATTTAGAAGAACTGGGATAGATGAGACATTACAAAGAGTGATTTTACGTGGTTTGCCAAAGGACGATGAAATCCATAGACTTTTAGGGGTAATACAGACAACTAATCTTGCATTCGAATATTTTTCTCAAAATCCTGAGTTATGGAATGATATTATTTCTAAAAAAGACTAATACTTTTTCCATGAAGCCCAAGATTTCGGAGTTTCTCTTACGTTGAAGGCAACTAATCGTAATTTTTGTTCATATTTAGAAACAATATGCGGTTCTATTTGTTCAAAGGCCCATTTCGCTAAATTTTCTGCTGTTGGAATGAAAGATACTACAAATGTTCTATGATTTTCCCCTAATAGTGAAAGGGCTTCTAACGCCTCATGATCTTTTTCGTAAACAATGAATGAATGATCTACAACATCATGAATATATTTNTTTAAAATATCTGAAACATCTGAGAAATCCATCACCATCCCTTCATCTGAAGAGCCTTTATCACTGATAATTTCACCTTCAATCTCTGCCTCCCATCGATATCTATGTCCATGCATATGTCGGCATTTACTCTTATGATTAGGTACTCGGTGNCCAGTATCAGTTTCAACAAATCTTCTAATCCTCATTACCATTACTCTCTCTCCTCGAAATTCATTGATGCTGAATTTATACAGTATCTTTCTCCACCGAATCTAANCGGTCCATCNTTAAATATATGACCTAAATGAGAATTGCATTTTGAGCATTTAACTTCAGTACGAACCATCCCATGGGTTCTGTCCTCAATTTTTTCTATTTGAGCTCCCGAGTGTTCAGTATGGAATGAAGGCCATCCACAGCCGGAATCAAATTTCATTTCCGAAGTAAATAAAGTATGTCCGCAACATATGCAAGTGTATTCTCCATCTCTTTTTTCATCCCAATATTTTCCTGAAAAAGGATGCTCTGTTGAACTTTTTCTAGTTACGTTATACTGTAAATCTGTCAAATTTTCTTTATAATATTCATCTTTGTACTTTAACTCAGTCATTACAGCATTTTCTAAAACCATACTCCAAGAATCAATATAATCTATCGGATCTTCTCTTCCTATTTCGTNGAAAGCAAGTATTCTTTCAATGTCTGAGCCACTCTTACCCGAACTTCGACCTTCTGAATCAGGATTATACGATGTAATTGTATTCCTAAATATGACATTAAAGTCAATATTAAGATTTTCACATGATTTTAGAGCATCAAAAAGTATTGATTTTTTATCTCCATCGATATATGGTAGGAAGAATTCAACTCTTTCCGAATCCCAGTTTCCAATCCTAAATGAGTCGCCTAGGCTTTCATAGAACTCTGGCCTACAATCGGGATATATCGCATGATCTCCACTATGGACGCCCAATGCGATTTTCACATCAATATCTTCTTTAGATACTATCGAAAGAGCATAACCATAAATTATTGAAGAAAATATAGCATTCCTATTCGGCACCACGGTAGCCTTCATTTGCTCTTCTTCATAATGACCTTCTGGAATTTCTAAATTTTCTGAAATTAGTGCCGAGTTAAAAATAGACATCGCTGAACTTAAATCGACTATACGATGGTTAACTTCGTATCCTTTTTCTTTCAGATAGCTAATGTTTGCCGATGCTCTATCTATTTCAATTGCATGTTTTTGTCCATAGTTAAATGAAACACAGTCAATTTTATAATTATTTGAAAGTAAGTGAACTAACAGACCAGTTGAGTCCATTCCTCCACTGAATGACATAACTGCTCTCTTCATTCAACACCCATCCATTTATGTGTCTGTAGTGATAATCGCCATTCAGGATTATTTCTTACTTTCTCAAANGTGCTATGGAAACTCATTCCATTCCATTCTGTATTTTGTCCTTCGTCGTATAGTGGTTGTAAGAAAAGATTCTCAAATCCATCTTTTAGTTCATCATACATAGACAAATCCTGTCCTAGGTAGACTACCTTCAATTCATCACCAATTCTTTGTTTAATTTTCAGATTTTTATATTCTTGATCTTTAGGACTTACGCATATCCAGTCAATTATTCCAGTAGGTATAACTATAGTTCCATTTGTCTCTACGCTGAGGTAATAACCTAGTGGCTTCAAACATGCCGATAGAGTTACCAAATCTTGNAATGCAGGTTCTCCGCCGGTAAATATTATTCTATCACAGTCATATTTAGANAATTCATTTACTATTTCGCCTATACTCATATCAGTCCAAACATCGAAATCAGTATCACACCATGCGCACCTAAGATTACAACCTCCAAATCTAATAAATATTGAAGGAATACCTGCGTGGTATCCTTCTCCTTGGACGCTATGAAATATCTCTACTATTGGATATAATTTTTCAAGGTCCATGTTTTGATTAAGAATAGTCATATTTCCACCATCTAATTCTTTTTATTGTTTATGAGTTGTAATAATTCGACTCTTGCTTCTGATTTTTCGAAGAAAACTCCTTTCATAGTACTAGTAGTCATTACAGAATTCTGTTTCTTAACGCCACGGCATTGCATACAACCATGTTTTGCCTCAATGATGACTGCGCACCCAAGAGGCCGTAATACTCTCTCCAGATCATCTGCAATGGACTTAGTAATTCTTTCCTGATTCTGTAACCTTAGGGAATGTAATTCTACTAATCTAGCTAATTTACTAATTCCTACGATTTTTTCTACAGGGATATATGCTACATGAGCCGAACCAGTAAATGGCAACATATGATGCTCACAAGTCGAGTGAAACTCAATATCTCTCAATAACACTATTCCATCATATCCTTCTGCATTAAATGTAGCATCTAATAGTTGATCTGCATCAATAGTGTAACCTTGGTAAAGCTCCTCAAAGGCCTCTATGACTCTTTTTGGAGTATCTAAAAGGCCTTCTCTTAATGGCCCATCAATCTTCTCAATATATCTAACCAATGTTTCTATTGCATTACGTGCATCTTCTTTATTCGGTAATTCTCCATTCATTTAGTCATCTCCTGCCATGAAATTCATCTATGGTATCTAATTGATCTAGCATTTTTCTACAAGCAGTTCTTACAGCATCAGCCACGGAAATAAACTTTCTTTCATCTCCAACATGTGTTTTCAAATCATTCAATAATTCTGATGGTATGTCTAAACTTATTTTAGGCATATCATTTGCGATACGGATGGGCTTTTAAATATTCTCTGAGTATTACTAGNAGAATATCAGGTCGTCCTATATGATTCAATAATTCCATTTAAATCAGGATATTTTATGTCTAAAACCTTTGTTCTTTCTAATAATGTATTAAGTAAAGAATCAATTTCTAAGTCAGTAATGTCTTGTTCTAATAGACTAGAGATTACTGAGAGCCCTCCTTGAATAGACCCAGACTCTAAGTAGGCGTCGTTTGAGATTCTATGTGCATCTCTCATTAATTCTAATGTGTTGGAGATATATTTTACTTCTTCATTCACAATATCACTTGTAATACTCTCTTTATTAGAGCTCATTGTGATTAATCTAGATATCAAGTCAAGCATAATCTTCGCACCCTCATTATGGCTATATATCCACCCTTTGTACAAGTTCCACAAGAACCCCACCCGTGGATTCTGGATGGACAAAAGCGATTTTGTGCCCTCCGGCACCTTCCATGGATTTTTTATTTATCATACGTACACCTTTTTCGATTAAATTTTTTATTAATTCATCTATATCTACTACCGAGATTGCTAACTGCTGAATCCCCTCTCCTCTTTTGGAAATAAACTTTGCAATGGGTGAATTCTCAGATAAGGCTTCTATGAGTTCTACTTTAGAATGAGTGTTTTCACCATTTTCATTATTACCATAAAACATTCTAATTTTCACATCTTGTTCCAAATTAATTTCATCNTCCCCTGGTTTCATTCCAATTAACTTCCAAAACTTAGAGGCTTGTTCAATATCTTCAGTTGCAATACCAATATGATCTATTCTACTCATCTAAACACCACTCGGAGAAATCCATGTTCCAAATACTTCTCTCATGATACCATTTACTTCGCCAACTGTAGCTCCTGATTTCAGAGCATCAATCAATGGTGGCATGACATTATCGTCTCCTTGACAAACAATTTTTAGTTNATCTAATTTTTCAGATACTAAGGTGTTATCTCTAGAAGTACGATATGAATTTAGTTTTGNGATCTGCATNCTCTCATTATTTGAATCAATTTTTAATCCAAGATTCATATTATCCGACTCTTCTATATTCGTATTTACTCCAACCACAAGTAAGTCTTTAGCTTCAGTGTCCTTAATTTCCTTCCAAGCACTTTCATGAATCATTCTTTGTTGGATGCCAGACTTTAAACAATTTAAAACACCACCTTTATCTTCTAATTCAAGAATCATTTCATAAGATTTATTCTTTATCTTAGTAGTTAATTCTTCTACTAGATAAGAACCTGCTAGAGGGTCAACTACGTCTGCAACTCCAGTTTCTAGAGCGATAATTTGTTGAGTTCTAAGTGCAATTTTGACAGACTCATTGGTCGGTAATCCAATGGCTTCATCGTAACTATTTGTATGGAGGGACTGAGTNCCACCTAATACTGCTGAAAGTGCTTGGTAGGATACTCTGACCGCATTATTGATAGGTTGTTGTGCTGTTAATGTAACTCCTGCTGTCTGGGTATGGAATCGAAGCTGAGATGATTTGGGGTTTTTAGGGTTAAATCGTTCATTTACAAGTTCATACCATAACTCTCTAGCGGCTCTAAATTTTGCTATTTCTTCAAANAAATCGTTATGGCAACCAAAGAAGAATGACATACGAGGAGCAAAATCGTCAATGTCTAAACCTGCTTTAACTGCCTCTTCTGCATAGAAGATTCCATTTGCTAAGGTCAATGCTACTTCTTCTACAGCGGTTGAACCGGCTTCTCTGATATGATATCCACTAACCGAAATTGTATTCCATTTTGGTGTATTAATATTACACCACTCGAACAAATCAGTCGTCAGCCTTATTGATTCTTTAGGGGGATAAACATACAAACCTCTAGCAATATACTCCTTGAGTATATCATTTTGAACTGTCCCCCTCAATTTTTCTCTAGGAATTCCTTGATTATCAGCGGTTGCAACATACAGCGCTAGTAATGTAGTAGCTGGGGCATTAATTGTCATTGAAGTAGAAACTTCTCCTAAATTTATATCAGCAAACAAAGTTTCCATATCTTCTAGAGAATCAATAGGTACACCTACTTTCCCTACTTCTCCTAGAGAATCTTCATCATCTGAGTCCATTCCTAATTGCGTAGGCAAATCAAATGCCACTGATAATCCTGTTTGCCCTGATTCGAGTAGTAGCTTGAAACGCTGATTTGTTTCATTTGCTGTAGAAAAACCTGCATATTGCCTCATTGTCCATAATCTATCTTTGTACATTTTACTATGTATGCCTCTAGTGTATGGAGGTTTTCCTGGTATACTTCTGCCCTCCAAAGGGACGTCAGATTCCAAGGAGGTTTTGTATGTGGAAATATCATTTCTAGATAAACCACTACGAGTAGTTGATCTGCTCTTACGTGCTACCACGTGTCTGGGAATGTATCACAGCAAATGAATTATGTGATTTGATTAGTGATGATGTCCGCCATGTCCATGNACATGTCCATGACTTATTTCTTCATCCTGAGCGGGTCTAATTGACATAATTTCTATATCNAAAGTCAATGTTTTTCCGGCCATAGGATGATTGAAATCTACTGTTACTACATCTCCTTCGATACCCGTAATTTCTACAGGTGTCGGCATACCTCCAACTTCTGCTTGAAATCTCATACCTACTTCCAAATCTACATTTTCTGGAAACTCTGCTTTGGATCTTTGCATGACTGCCTCTTCTTGTCTTGGACCATATGCTCTATCTGGTTCAAGAGTGAAGGTTCTTTTCTCACCTACAACTGCACCTAATATTTCTGCCTCAAAACCAGGAATCATTTGTCCATGACCTACTAGGAATGTCAATGGCTCACGTTCTAATGAACTATCAAAAACTTCATCNGTACCATGNAAATATCCATGATAATGCACATCAACTACTGTATTACTTTCTACTACTATTTTCTCACCTTCTNATTGTATAATCATCTATTACTTTTTCAAGTCTTGATTTTTGTTCTTCATTAATCGCGCCTTCATTGAATTTTTCTTCTAAGAATACTTTGGCATCTGAAGAAGTTTGTCTTTCTCCTTTAGCCCAAATTGTCCCCAAAAGATTTGATCTATGTTCATCTGCGACATTGATGTCCTGTAATAATTTACGCATTTCATACTTATATTCCATATGCCTGCTTCTATTCAATCTCTTAGCTCTATTCGCCGGCTGATAACTAGACTTAGGTGCTCTTCTCCTTCTAGGAGCAGGTTTTACTACCTTTTCTTTAACTNCTTCTTTCGGTTTAGGTACCATCGCTCTTTTTCGACTCTGTTCTATGAGAGCAGCGGCCCTATCACTTTGGACATTATTTCCTTTAACTACAGTTTCCTTTTTCTTAATTTGCTTTAAACCTCTACTTTTCTTTGGTTTAGTGCCTAAAATTTGTTCTGCGATAATTTCTTTATTGTTTATTTCTTCAGTAACTATTTCTGGCGTTACTGTTTCTTCAACTATTGTTTCCTTAATAACTGCCTTCTCGACAATTTTCTTCGTAATTTTTTCCGCTACCTTCGGCTCCACTTTCTTTTTTTGTATAGGCTTAGGTATACTACCTACGGCTTTTGGTGCTGCCGAGACTACTTTAGGAGGTGAAGGATTAGTAATTGGTGCTTTTTGAGTCTTTTTCGGTTCAGTTTTTGCACCAGGACTGAAGACGTTTTTTGGTGCCCTTCTCGGCGGCCCTCTCCTTCGTTGCCCTCTCAAGATACTCAATCTCCATCACATGGCCTTCGAGTGCCTTAGATAAGGCTTCTCAATAGACAAATCAATTCCAAACTACTTCTGCATGGTCTGTTCTCATAGATGGATCGATGGCACTGTCTTCTAATTTTGTCACTAAATTATGTTTCAGCATCTTTCTTCCAAGTTCAGCGATCATAGTTCCATTATCTACACAATATTGTTTTTCTGGCCAATAAGCCACAGCTCCACGGTCATTACACATTAATTCAGACATTTTTCGTATCCTTTCATTACATGCAACTCCTCCTCCAAGTAACAGCTCCTTTTTCCCTGTATGTGCAAGTGCTCTTTCAGCAACTTCTATGCAACTTGAGAACACGTGTTCTTGTAGTGACCAGCATACTTCTTCTAAAGAATGCCCATCTGATATCTTTTGTACTGCTGCAGTTAATATGCCTGAAAATGATAAGTCCATCCCTTGTACTGAATAAGGTAGAATTATGTTATCAAGGCTAGTGACAGGATTTTTTTTCTCCCATTCTAGAGCTAATTTTTCAATTTTAGGACCCCCTGGGAATGAGATTCCTTGTGTCCTAGCAAACTTATCTAGCATATTTCCAATACCAATATCTAGAGTTTCACCAATGACTCGATATCTACCTCCTTTTCTGGCAATTACTTGAGTATTCCCTCCACTAACATATAGTAGCACAGGATCTTCACAACCTGTTTGTAATCTACCAATTTCTATGTGTGCTACGCAATGATTTACTCCTATTAGAGGGACTTCTAATTTTTCAGATAACGATCTGGCTACGGATGCGCCGACTCTTAGACAAGGTCCTAATCCAGGCCCTTGACTGAAAGCAATGGCATCAATCTCCTTAGTATCTAGATCATTGTGCGAAATAAATTCTCTAAATTTCTCCCCTGAAATAACCGAATGATGGTCCGCAGCTTCGCGGGGATGTATTCCACCTTTTTCTGGACGAAATAACGCAGAGGACGATGAAATAGTCTTCCCATCTTGTAAAACACCACCAATTGAAAATGTATGAGCGGTGCTTTCAATACCCAAAATGACGCCCATTACTATACCCGAGAAGGAGAGGCCTTTCAAGCATCACGCCTGTCGGGTGTCATGGGACTCCTATTATTCAACATTGGAGAACTTGCTAATTTGGATTCAGGAGATGTTTCCAAACCACTCTCTGGAATATCCATGTCAGANAGAGAAAATCTAGTTTTAGAGCCTGGATATGCTATATTGATTGACAAGGGCCTAATTAGTAAAGTGGCACCGGAAGAAGAAATTATTGGAGAATATGCACCAGATTTCTCAAATGGAAAATCAGATGTAATTGATTTATTAGATGTTAATGGCAATGCAATAATACCCGGTCTAGTTGATTGTCATACGCACCTGCTCTGGACTGGAGACAGATCTAATGAAATGAACCTCCGTCAGAATGGAAGTACTTACCAAGAAATTTCTGCCCAAGGAGGCGGGATTAATCGAACTGTAACCTCCACAAGAAAAGCTTCGAAACAAGAATTAATATCATTAGGGAGAGAAAGATTATCTCAAGCGTCAACCTATGGTACAACGACAATTGAAGCAAAAAGTGGCTATGGGCTATCCGTTGACAGTGAAATCAAACTTTTAGAAGCTTCATCTGAACTCACAAATAACATTTGTAATGTGTTACCGACTTGGCTAGGTGCTCATGATTTTCCGAAAGATAAATCTAAGCAAGAGTATATGGAAGAACTAATTAACGTCCAATTACCAATTGTTTGCGAGAATAATTTAGCGAAATGGGTTGATGTATTTTGTGAACCTGGATGGTTTAATCTCGAAGAAACAGAATCAATAGTTAATGCAGCAAAGGAGTTAGGATTGAAAAGTCGCCTACATGTAGATGAATTTGTAGATTCAAACGGTTTGAATTTGGCAGCAGAATTAGGAAGTGCTAGCGCGGATCACGTAGGTTTCAGTAATTCTGACTCCAGAGAAAAAGCACATGTTTCAGGTACAATGCAAGTTTTCTTACCAGGAACTCCTTATGTGTTAGGAAAAGATCTAGGTAATGGAATTAATGATTGTCTTGATAATAATTGGAATTTTTCACTAGCCACTGATTTCAACCCCAATTGTCAAACACTATCATTACCGTTTGTGGCAAGTCTTGCTACACATAGGTTAGGCATGGATCCATTGGCGGCTTTAGTCGCCTGTTCTAGAAATCCAGCATCAACCCTCAATTCGGAGTTAAAATTGAATGTAGGGTCAATATATGAGGGTGGTCCTGCAGATATTAATATTCTAAAGAGTAAATTTGTAGATTACTGGTGCCAGACACCTGGCATTTCTCCGATCGAAAAAACTTTTTCATCTGGCTCCATTGTTTAATCTTAAAAGTAGTTTCTAACAATCTTTTATTTATATCAGAGTTTAAGTCACATTTAACAATTTTTCAATAAACTTTTTTTTAAAAAAAATTTACAATTTTAGAAATAATTATTTTACATATATTTTGAGAAAAATCTCTTTAAAATATCGACGATAGTTTGGCCGATAATGGTAGTTATCAGAAATCGATNGTGTGCANTAATTCAAATCAGGCTTTCAGTACAGCGTTTCTGATAATAATGCTGATTGTTGCTAAAGAAGAGGGGGGATTAGCAAGGTTTAGTTGTATTACCATGCGAGAGTAAAACATGGCAACATTCCAAGCTTACTGCATGAAATGTAAAAATAAAGTAATTGTCAAATCACCAAGAAAAATTGTCATGTCTAATGGTCGAACCAGAGTTTCTGGATTATGTTCTCGAGAAAACTGTGATGGAAAACTTTCCAAGATCATTAGTTAATTCTAATACTCAGAGAGAATCATTCATCAGGGGTTGATTATCCCCTCACATTACTGGGCTCGTGGTCTAGGGGTTATGACGCCACCTTGACATGGTGGAGATCGCAGGTTCAATTCCTGCCGAGCCCACCAGTAACTACAATNCTATGTTAACCGTTTTTCAATTGATAAGTAATTCTCAATTTACCAGAGCCCTTAGATTTTACNTTGGTAATTTCCATTTCACTTAGCTTAGACGTATTATCAACATGTGTTCCAGCACAAGGGCATAAATCAATATCTTCAATTTCTACGACTCTGAGTTCAGTAATTGTTCTTGGAATTCTATCCATGAATTTTGTATGTCTCATTTGATCATGAGATAATATTGATTCTCTGTCCCATTTGTGAATATTTACGTTTTTACGTGATTTTATGACGCTATTAACAGATTCTTCTAAATCTGATGTCATGAATTTATCTCTATCTGGGAATAATAAATCAATTCGAGTTTGTTCTTCACCGATTTGATTACCAACAGTCTCAGCCTCAAATAAATCATTAGCCATTGCCGAAAAAATATGCTGAATAGTGTGCATTGCAGTATTTTTATTCCTTCTTTGTTGATCTATTAAACATTTGATTTCATCACCTATACTGAATCCATCTACTGATTCTAATGGATGTATTATTGATTCTCCAGGTAATGTTTCTAGTAATTTCACCTGAGCATCTGAGTTGGAAATCATACCAGTATCTCCAGGTTGACCTCCTCCTCTAGGGTAGCAATACGAATCTTTCAAAAATATATTATCATCAATTATTCCCGTTATTATTGATGTAAAAGATGGTGGATTGGTTCCAGGGTGCTGAGTCATATGTAATTTTTCTTGCATATTCTCACTTCTCAAAAATATTAGTAAATTCTCTAGATAATATTTTCTCAGCAATAATTTCTGTATCTTTGGATGTGCTTCTATCTTCTATTAACTCAGGAACATATTTTCTAATCCAGTGATGTATTGAACTTACTGAATCTGATGCCTTTTCTGGTATATTATCTAAGGCTTGAGTAGAGCAAATTAATTCACTCGAAATGACAAGCGAAAGTAGTTTAGATGATTTGAAAGTTCGGAATGCTCCAGTTGCACCCATTGANACATGATCTTCTTTACCCATGCTTACTGGAATATTTGTTGTAGTAACGGGATTCGATAATAGAGACAGTTCAGCTATAACTGCTGCTGCGACATATTGCACAATCATCAAACCACTCTCTAATCCTTGATTATTAGCTAAAAATGCCTTCTGATTACTCCATTGAGGATCTAATACTTGATTTATTCGACGCTCTGATATACTGGCAATCTCATGGATACAAACTGCCATATTATCACTTGTTAAAGCCAATATCTGTCCATGAAAATTCCCTCCACTAATTACTTCAGCCTTACCATTATTTGAAAATACGAGAGGATTATCTGTGGCTGAATTTATTTCAATAGTCAAAATTCTTCGAGCTTCACGTAAAATATCAATCATAGGTCCATGAACCTGAGGTGCACAACGAAATGAGTAGGAATCTTGTACTCTATCGCAATCAATATGTGATTTGTTAATATCTGAATTGACTAGAAAACCTCTAATTCTACTAGCCGAAACTGTTTGGCCATATTGAGGTCTAACATCATGAATTCGCTGATCAAAAGCAACATAAGACCCCTTAATTGCCTCTACGGATGTTGCCAGGGCAGCATCAGCAGCAAAAATTAGCATTTCACAGTTAAATATACTCTGGCATAGATATGAGCACATTTGACTAGTCCCATTGATTAAAGAAAGACCTTCCTTAGCCTGTAATTTAATAGGTTTCANTTTAAATTTATTTAATATATCCAATGATTTACCAGTAGTCCAAGTACCATCCTGATTCTGGACTTGAACATCACTCTCTCCCATCATTGCTAAGGTCATATGGGAAAGAGGAGCTAAATCGCCGGATGCTCCTAGTGAGCCTATTCTAGGTATAATCGGGGATATGCGTGAGTTTATCATATCAATTAGTAATTGTACTAATTCCAGTCTTGCACCAGAGTTCCCTTTTGCTAATGAATTGACACGTACTAGCATCATCATTAATACCGAATCAGGATCCATTTTCTCACCGACTCCACAAGCATGAGACCGAATTAAATTTGATTGTAATTGTTCTAATTGTTCAGATGGTACGGTAACATTTGATAAAGCACCAAATCCAGTATTTATTCCATAAACAACTTCTCCACTAGATANTATTTTTTCAACAAGTTTTCTTGACTCATTGATAGAGTTCATAGATTCATCTGAAAGTCTGACTTTAGTAGAAAATTCTTTTATTGAAACAATTTCTTCAATAGTCAGTGATTCTCCATCTATCACAATCATCTCATTCGTCATTATACTACCTCAGGGGACTCTTTCAAGTAAACTCTTCGATACCTCGTTAGGGATAGTAACTTTCAAATCCGCATCATATTCCATAGCTCTTTTTATTGCAAATTTAGCTTCTGGATTTTGACCCCAAGCACGTCTCGCAATACCATTATTTACGTCCCAAGATAACATTGAAGTGATATTTTCATGAGATTTTTTACTTCCATCAATCACCATCCCAAATCCGCCATTAATGACTTCTCCCCAGCCTACACCTCCTCCATTATGGAGGCTAACCCATGTGGCGCCTCTGAAGGAATCACCAATGAAATTCTGAACAGACATATCCGCAGTGAACATAGAACCATCTCGAATATTTGCAGTTTCTCTGTAAGGACTATCAGTTCCACTAACGTCATGATGATCACGTCCTAAAATTATTGGAGAAGAGATTATTCCTTCCGCAATTGCATTATTAAATTCCTCTGCAATTTCCACTCTTCCTCTCTCATCAGCATAAAGAATTCTGGCTTTACTGCCTACTACAAGACCGTTTTCTTCAGCATNTTCAATCCACCTAATATTATCATAATATTGGCTCTTAATTTCGTCCGGTGCTTCTGACGCTAGTTTCCTCAAAACTTTTGATGCAATAGCATCAGTTACTGCTAAATCTTGATCGTTTCCAGACGAACAAACCCACCTAAATGGACCAAATCCATAGTCAAAACAAATTGGACCCATGATATCTTCAACATATGAGGGGTATCTAAAACCAGATTCTGTTTTTTGCGATAAAACATCTGCCCCTGCTCGACTAGCTTCAAGTAAAAATGCATTACCATAATCCCAGAAATACATACCTTTTTCCGATAATTTATTGATGACTTCTACATGTCTTACCAGACTTTGTTTAACTTTAGTTTTGAATTCATTAGGATCTTTAGATATCATCTCTTTCATCTCTTCATAATCCATTCCATGAGGTGTGTAACCACCTAACCAAGGATTGTGAAGACTCGTTTGATCACTACCTAATTCTGGTACTATATTTTCTGAATATAGTTTTTCCCATACATCAATAATATTTCCAACATAACCCAAAGATACAGCCTCTTTTTTGGTAATTGATTCCCTAGTTCTTGATACTAAATNATCTAAGTCATAGTGTAGTTCTGATAACCAACCTTGTTCATATCTTTTCTTCGCAGCATAGTCATTAGGATCAGCTATTATCGAAACTGCCCCTGAAATAACAGCAGCCTTTGCTTGAGCACCAGACATTCCACCTAATCCTGAAGTCACGTAAAGTAATCCTCCTAAGCCATTTTTCGTATCAAAATTAAGATATTTTCTCGCAGCATTTAGTATTGTCAGAGTAGTACCGTGNACGATTCCTTGAGGCCCTATATACATATACGAACCAGCAGTCATTTGTCCATACTGAGTGACGCCCAATGCATTCATAACTTCATATTCATTCTGAGATGAATGATTTGGGATAGTCATTCCATTAGTTATGACTACAAGTGGGCTATTATCATTCGATGGAAATAAACCAAGAGGGTGACCAGAATACATTACTAAAGTCTGATTCTCATTCATTATTGATAAATAGTGCATTGTAATTCTATACTGTATCCAATTCTGAAAGACACTTCCATTGCCACCATAGGTCACTAATTCATGTGGGAATTGAGCAATATTAGGGTCTAGATTATTTTGTATCATTAACATAATGCAGGCAGCTTTCTCTGATTTAGCAGGATAATCATTTAGGGGGCGTGCAAACATTTCATAATCAGGTCTAAATCGATACATGTAAATATGGCCATATTTTTCTAACTCCTCACTAAATTCTATTGCCAGTACTTCATGCCAATCAGACGGAAAATATCTCAACGCGTTTGCTATAGCCAATTTTCTTTGTTTTTTATTCAATACAGCCGGTCTCTCAGGTGCATGATCTATTGATTGATCATATTCCTTGACAGGAGGTAATTCCGAAGGTATTGGGGATTGAAAATCTTCTGTAAAATATTTCATTTTTAGTCCATCCTGTTTGATACGATTAAACGTATTTCATGAATCAAATTTTTAGATTGCAAAAAGATTTCTTCAGCCTCTTTATGNATTCTATCTAACTCTTCATCGATTATTGAATCGACATTAATTTTAACATTTAGATATGCGATATATACTGATGTATATGCTAACTCTGAAGATGCTGCTAAGTCGGTTATAGCGTTTGAGTTACCGTACAATCCTAGTTCGGGTAACTGTGATAGTAACTTATGGCCTTCAATTGCTATCGACAAGGGTGTTGATGCAGCACNAATTGTCGCTTTAAGGATGGCATTCTTACGTAATATGACTTCGTCATCACTAGATTTCGGGAGTCTGTAAGCACTCATCACTTCTGTAAATGCATTAGAATCATCTTTAGCAAGAGTTAATGATATTTTTCTTGCATNNGAACAATATAAGATGATATTTTCTGCTATTTCTTGACCCGAAGACCATTTCTTTTTTCCGACAGTCAATCTTGCTACCATTTCCGCCAGTGAATGAGCATGAGATAGTGTGAGGGCGGCGACAGTACCACCTCCTGGCGTTGGTGAATCTGAACTAATGTTGTCTAACACAGAAATATAGCCATCATTCATTTGATTTCACTTCCTTATCTATCGCCCACTCAATAATACTAGATTCAGCTTCGAAGTCATCCAAATAATCTAAACCAAGTCCTTTTATTGCAGAATTTACTAAATCTTCATCTGAGGATTCATCTGGATTATCTGAGAACCACTTACCNGAATCNAGCATAGCACTTAGTGGGACTAAACCAACTAATTCTGAGCCACAAGTTTTGACACCATGGTCATTAACTACCGATTTTACCGCTTCGAATGCCATGTGCATAGAAGTTTCTGATACATTTTGAAGATTCATTGATACTTGAGAAATCCCTGATGAAGGTAATGGAACACCCATCCCTTGGACATGTTTTAACATGCCTGGGATTCTGAATTTTTTACTATTATTTTTNACTAGCCTACCAGATGTTCTAATCAACGACCCAGCAATTTTTGAGGCCCTAGCGTCAATTTCATCTACATTAACATTGTAAGCAACTAAAATATTTCTCGCGCCTATAACCAATGCTCCAAAACGTCTTTCTTTTTCTCCCCACCTACCAGACCAAAAATCTGGCATCCGAGTTACTTCATTACCCCAATCACCTCCTTCAAAGCGTGATTGAAGTCCCTCATATTCAGATTTTCTTAAAGCCGATAATGATTTCCTTTGAGGTTCTGAAGTCGCTTCCTCATAGAAAAAATGAGGGATTTCATTACCTAAAAGATTGGATAATTTCTGTGATGCTTCGATACAGTATTTCATTGAATTTTCAGATAAAGGAACGAATGGACAAACATCAACTGCCCCCATTCTTGGATGGTTTCCTGTATGATTTCTCATATCGATTAATTCTGATGACTTAATTATCAGTTTGTATGCTGCCTGAATAACTGCTTGAGGTTCACCTGCAATTGTTATTACTGTTCTATTATAGTCTGAATCTGGTTCACAACCTAACACAAAGGCTCCCTCAATTGAATTTGCGGAACCAACAATTTTGTCAATTATATCCTGATCTCTACCTTCACTAATATTTGGCACGCACTCAATCAGTACATCTTTCATGTAATCACCAATTACCCATAAAGTCGATCTGGCCCATTATTTTTAACGCCTTTTCTTTTAGCATCTATAGATGAAATAGCCTCTTTAAAGTGAGACATTTTACATTTAGTAACCCCATCTGAAATTGCCTTCATTCCCACATCAATAGTAACAGCCTTAATTTCAGCTCCACTATAGCCTTCAGTAATTATCGATAATTTACCAAAGTCAACATTTTTATCCAAAGGCATTTTCCTAGCATGAACATTGAATATTGACTCTCTCCCTTCAATATTAGGCAATGGGATCTCGACTATTCTATCGAATCTTCCAGGTCGTAGTAAAGCTTTGTCTAGTAATTCTGGGCGATTAGTAGCTGCGATAACTTTCACATTTTCTAAAGAATCAAATCCATCTAATTCAGATAATAGTTGCATCAGAGTTCTCTGTACTTCTCTGTCTCCTGAAGTAGACGAGTCTAACCTCTTGGAGCCAATAGCATCAATTTCATCAATAAAAATTATGCATGGGGATTTTTTCCTAGCTAATGCAAACAGTTCACGTACCATTCGCCCACCTTCTCCAATGTATTTTTGCGCCAGTTCTGAACCAACTAATCCAAGGAAAGTTGCATTTGTTTGACTTGCTACTGCCTTAGCAAGCATAGTTTTTCCAGTACCTGGTGGGCCGGTTAACAATACGCCCTTAGGTGNTTGAATACCGAATTTTTCAAATTCTTCAGGTTTTTCTAATGAAAGTTCAATAGCGTCCCTAACTTCTTTAATTTGTTCATCCAATCCACCAAGATCAGAGTATTTAATATTAGGTTTATCAATTATTTCAGCGCCTGAAACTAGAGGGTCGAATGCTTCATCCAGTATATCGATGACGGCTAATGTATCTTGATTCATTGATACTCTCGCACCAGGTAAAATTTTCGAAGAATCAATTCTTGGATTTTTAGATACTAGAAAAATAGTTCCATTTGAACTTCTCACTACTACTTTTTCACCAACTACATCTTGTACGTTACCTATGATGTATGGAGGGGTTCGTAAGCTTCTAATTTCTTCATCTAACCGAGTTATTCTTTGTTTCAATTGACTTAATTCATTTTCTAGATACATTTTCTCAGTCATCAATTGTTTAGCATCATTTGATAATAATNCATACTGTTCTCTTAGCTCTTCCAAGGCCTGAGTAGTCACCTTATCTTGACTTGCATCAGGTATTGTTTTGTCCTTCCGAGGTGACCCCGCTCGACTTGCCATAACGTAACCTAATGCAACATGCATTTGACGCTTATTATCCGAAGCAGTCTTGTATCACTATCTACTCGGGGTTTCAATGGCATCTTGTGAATTATGTGGTAATGAAAAAGTTTCCACAAAAAAAGCACGTACTGCGGGGATTCTCGTGGAGGCCTGTGGACGTTGTGTAGAGTCAATGAATCTCCAAGTTATAGAGGCTCCAGTTAATTTNCCTAAGGTCAAAAAAACTACTAGAAATACGGTTTCAAGTCGTGGTGTAGCAGGTAAAGATATAATGGCTAAAAATTCCACAGAATTAGCATCTGATTTTCATAAAAGAATTATTCAAGGAAGAAAGAAGAAGGGATGGGATCAAAGAACATTTGCGTCTAAAATGAATGAGAGATTGAATATTGTCCAAAAAATAGAAAATGGTGGGAGACCAACTGATAAATTAATTTTAAAGATTGAAAAGATATTATCTATTGATTTGAATGTAGAAAGAAGTTCAGAACATACTACAAAAACGAATACTGCTAAGAGGAATATGACTATTGGAGACGCTCTCGAAGATTTGTTATCTCGGAGGGAAGATTAGTGGATAATGTCCCACTTCATATCATCCATCTTGATCAAGACGATCCAAAAAAGTGTACAGCAAGAAGATTACACAAATTTAATCACGCTATACTTCATACAAATATCAAAAAAACACCGAAAAGAGGATTACTATTAGATCCTAAAGCGGGCATTCTTGTAGGNCCTGATGATCGCCTTAGTATAGAAAGAGGTGCCTCTATCGTCGCTCTAGATTGTTCATGGAAGCAAATTGACAGTTCATTGCAATATATTTCAAAAAATACGAGACTGGAAGGTAGAACATTGCCTTGTGTCTTAGCGGCAAATCCTGTATCTTGGGGTAAGCCAGGAAGATTATCTACAGCGGAAGCACTCGCGCTTAGTTTAGTCCTCATAGGCAGATGGGAACAAGCAAAAGAAATAATGAAACCATTTCGATTTTCAGACTCATTTTTTAATCTTAATAATGAACCACTCGAAGCTTATTCACATGCAAAAACTAATGCTGAATTAGCGGAAATTCAATGGGAATTCTTCGATAAGCCGGAATTATCTGACTTGTGATCCATTTGGCATTTCACTGTCTAGTGTCAACACTGAGACCTTTCCGTCACCATCATCCGCAGCAAGTATCATTCCTTCTGACATAATGCCACGTAATTTTCTAGGTTTTAGATTAGCGACAAATACTACTTGCTTCCCTAACAACTGTTCTTTCTCATAAATTCCCTTTAGGCCAGCACAAACCGTCCTAGTTGAATCAGGGCCATCTTCGATTGTAACGACATATAATTTATCCGCATTAGGGTGATCATCTATTGCTATTACTTTACCAGTTTTCATTTCTACTTTCATAAAATCCTCAAAATCGATGTATTTCACTTCCTGTTCCTTCAATTCAATCTTTTCTTCATCCTGACCGGCGATTGACTTTTCACGCTCAAGTATATTCTCTATATCAAGTCTAGCAAATAATGGCATAGGCTTTGAACTATTCCAATGAATATCTGATGTGAAGTTAAAAGCGTCTTCATATAATAAATTGTCAATTTCAGATTTTTCTCCCAGCATATTCCATAATCTATCGGATTGGAATGGTAAAAATGGTCTCAGAGTAACTGCTAAACCTTTGCAAACTTGCCAGCAAAAAGCTAGTGTAGACAAAGATTCATTCTTTTCTGTAGATTCTTCGGAATTAATATATTTCCAAGGTTCTGAATGCTGTATTAGGCCATTGCCAAATTGAGAAATATTCATTATCGATCTCAAAGCTTCCTTGAAACGTTGTTTCTCCATGGAGTCAATAGCGTCATTAACAAATTTTGAAATTTTTAATTTGGCTTCATCATGATTACCTAAATTCAAATATTTCGCTAATGGATTAATGCCGTCTGGAGATTCAATTCTATGAGTTAAAGTCATAACTCGATGGATGAAATTCCCATAAGTACTGATTAGTTCATTATTTACTTTATCGACATATTCTTCCCATCGGAAATCAGTATCGTGACCTTCAGGCATATTAATTGATAAGAAATATCTCAGGGTATCGGGGTCATGATTCTCTAGGAATGAAGGTAGCCAAACTGCATGTTTTCTACTCTTACTGAATTGCCCTCCTTGAAGCATTAGATATTCCATAGCAGGGACATTTGATTCTAGAACTAAATCTCCTATTGCTATGTCAGAGGTAGGTTTTNTCCCTGATCTGGCTGAGTTTAAACCCATAATAATTGCAGGCCAAATTACTGTATGGAATGGAATATTGTCCTTGCCCATGAAGTAGATATGTTTTGGTTCAGTTCCATCCGAGTTTTTTGTCCACCATTTTTTCCAATCATCTGCATTTGCAAACTTTTCGGACCATATGCGAGAGCATGTTAGATAACCTTGAACAGCTTCAAACCAAACATAAATTCTTTTTGTCGACCACTCTTTATCAGATAATGGAAGACCAATACCCCAATCCATATCTCTTGTTACTGCCCTCGGTCTCAAACCCATGTTAAGCCAATTTTTGGTCATTGCCTTTACATTCGGCTTCCATATCTTTTGTTTACTTAGTGAGTGAACCTCTAGCTGATCTTGAAATTTATTAAGTTGGAAAAAGAAATGTTCAGTATCTCTTATTTCTATTTTAGCGTCAGGATCCATTTTAGAACGCGGATTTATTAAATCACTAGACTCATATGTTGATCCGCATTCATCACATTGATCGCCTCTAGCACCATCTGCATTGCATACAGGGCATTCGCCTTCTACATATCTATCTGGTAAGAATTTAGTTTTTCCATCTGAACTAATTGAACAATATTGTTGCATTGTTTGTTGTTTGAGATACCCTGAATCATGTAGTTCCATGAAAAATTCTCTCACTAATTCCTTGTGTCTAGGGTCGGTAGTCCTATTGTAAAGTGCGCCACCGTATTCGATACCTCTTCTATCAATATTATCTTCCCAAGAACAACCCAAATCAATTAATGCCTTATTATTTATTTCGTGATATCTATCAACGATTTCTTGAGGGTTGACATTTTCTTGCTCAGCAGTAACTGTAATTGGCGTCCCATGCTCATCTGAACCGCTGCACATAATGACCGAACGTCCACGAGATCTTTCGTATCTGTATTGGATATCTGCAGGTAAACAATTACCTGCTACATGTCCTAAATGTAGAGGGCCATTGGCATAAGGCCAAGCCATAAATATTGCAACATGTTCCATTTTCTCGGCCTCCCCACGGTACTTACAATCAAATGCCTGTAGCACCATGTTTATGTCTTAATCGCCCCTGTAGCGTCCAGAGACGAGCAACTTTATCGGCATGGATAAAAATATATATTCACAAAAAAGTACTCTAAGAGGCAACAAAATTGGACCCCACGACATTAATTATATTTTATGCAACATTAGCACTGGGAGCATCATTCCTGTGTAGTATTTTAGAAGCAGTTCTGCTTTCTACAACACACGGCCATATAGTAGCATTAAAGGACACACATCCTAAAATAAGTAGCACTTGGAGTGAATTCAAGGATGATCCTGAAGGCCCTCTAACTGCAATATTGACTTTAAACACGATTGCACATACTGTGGGGGCATTAGGCGTGGGTCATCAAACTGAGGCTGCCTTTGGAGATGGAGACTATGTAATAGCCGTTTCAGCATCACTACTAACAATAGCTATTTTATTATTAAGTGAGATATTACCTAAGACCATAGGTGCTTTGTATTGGAGGAAATTAACTGTCAGTTCGGCTAGAATTTTGAGATTACTGATGATTATATTATTGCCTATAGTATATCCGATAGAAAAACTTCGTTCAATTTTCCCTTCAGTACATAATGAGGCAGTCACCAGAGACGAATTATCTCATCTTGCTGATATTGCTGAAGAGACTCAAGTAATAGAAAGAGATGAAGAAAAGGTGATACAGAACCTTCTCGGTCTGAGAGAAAGAACTGTCGCATCAATAATGACTCCAAGGGTAGTTATGGCTACTGCAACAAGTGATGAAACAGTATCTGAAATTTTGAAAAGAATGCCGATAATGGTTCATGGTCGTATGCCAGTAACAATAAATCAGAATATAGATGAAATTCAAGGAATGGTTCTTAGAAGCGATATTCTTAGGGAAGCTGCCGCTGACAAAGATGATGTTTTAATGAGTGAAATTTCTAGAGATATACATCCCTGCAGAGATATTGATTCAGTAGATAAGGCTCTAGATATTTTATTAGATAATAAAGAACAGATTTTGATTGTTAAGGATGAGTTCGGAGGAACAGTAGGTCTTGTGACTATGGAAGATATTATTGAGACCCTACTTGGTGTTGAAATTGTCGATGAAGATGATCAAGACGCGATTGAAGTAGGAAACCACCACGAAGATATGAGAGAACTTGCTAAAATCCGACTTGAAGAAAATGACACAATAGAAGAAGACGAATGATTATTTTTCTTGATTATCACTGTTCTTCATCCGCTTTATCAATTTTAGCAATACTCTAGAGAATATCATTGATAATACTAAAAAGATTAGTGATACCCATAACGGGTAATCTGTTTTAGATGTAAAAAGCCATGTGAATAACAGAATACCTGCTCCATAAAAGGCTCTGAATATTGAATAAAATATGAAAGATTTCACGAGATTATTTTCCAATATCCTCTCAAAACTTAATCGAGACATATCATTTCACCTCAATTAAATAATTCTAAGTAGACGAATCATTTGAAGATTTCTAACTAACTTGTTCTCAATTCAGTCATTAAAATGAATTTTAGTGTATAATAATTACTTAGTGTAGTAAATACAATTAACAGTAATTTGCAAAAGTGAGTATCATTTTTACCATTCAGTGTAATTATTTCCACTTTCGGTTTAATAGCCCAAACCCCCTTGGGCATACTATGAAAGCTGTGGTTATCGGATATTCCCGTTCCCCTTTCACTCCCGCTAAGAGGGGTGAACTCGCCAAAACAAGACCTGATGATATCGCTGCTACTGTAGTTAATGGACTCCTTAAAAAGTCTGGAATTGATCCCTCACTTATTGAAGATTTGATTGTAGGAACCGCCTTTCCAGAAGCCGAACAAGGTTTCAATATGGCCCGAATGGTTACTTTCCTTAGTGATTTACCAGAAACCGTTCCTGGTGTCACAATAAACCGATTCTGTGGATCTTCTATGCAGGCCATACACGACGCAGTTGGTCGGATTTCAATGGGTGCAGGTGATGCATTTATTGCAGGGGGAGTCGAATCAATGTCCCGAATACCAATGACCGGATTCAATCCTATGCCTAATCCGAAACTTAGTCTTGATTTCCCTGAAGCATTTACATCAATGGGTGTAACTGCAGAAAATCTTGCTCAAATGTATTCTATTGATCGTGAAGAACAAGAGAATTTTGCTATTGAAAGTCAACAAAGAGCTTCTAAATTTAGAGAATCTGGTGCATTTAAGGACGAAATAGTAGTTATTGAAACAACAACAGGTGTTGTTGATTCTGATGGTTGTCTCCGTCCCAAAACAGATTCTGCAGCACTTTCCAATCTAAGTCCTGCTTTCGATATTAATGGCACTGTTACTGCAGGTACCGCCTCACCATTAACTGATGGTGCTGCCTTCGTTCTAGTTTGTTCTGAACGTTTTGCCGAAGAGAATGGGCTAACCCCATTGGCCAGAATTTTGAGTACTGCTGTAACGGCTTGTTCTCCAGAAATCATGGGTATTGGTCCTGTTGAAGCTACACGTAAAGCATTAAAGAGAGCCGGTATATCACTAGAAGAAATTGGAATTATTGAATTAAATGAAGCCTTTGCAGCTCAATCGCTTGCCGTTATTAGTGAGTTAAAAATGGATAAATCGAAAGTCAATATTGAAGGTGGAGCTATAGCATTAGGTCATCCGCTAGGTGCAAGTGGTGCTAGAATTACTGGTAAAGCAGCACAATTAATGAGTAATAATGACGAAAAATATGCACTTGCAACAATGTGCATAGGCGGCGGCCAAGGAATTGCCACTATTTTAGAAAGAATCTAGGAGTTCAATATATGTCTCAGCCAATAAAAAAAGTAGCCGTGATTGGAAGCGGAGTTATGGGTGCTGGTATAGCCGCTCACTGCGCAAACGCTGGATGCGAGGTTCTCCTGCTAGACATTGTTCCTGAAGGTTCATCTGATCGAAATATTGTTTCTAAGGATGCAATTAAGAGGATGCTTAAATCTAATCCTGAAATGCTTACACTAAAGAGAAATGCCAAATTAATTACTCCTGGGAATATTGATGATGACCTTGCACAATTAAAAGACTTTGATTGGGTAATCGAAGTGATAGTTGAAAATCTTCAAATCAAAAAAAATTTATATAAAAATCTTGCAAAAAATATAGGACAAGATACCATATTGTCNTCTAATACCTCTACAATACCACGTTCAGAACTTATTGCTGATATGTCTCCAGATTTATCTTCAAGATTCTTGATTACACATTTCTTTAATCCTCCAAGATATCTCCCTTTACTAGAAGTTGTAAGTTCATCTGATGTTGCTGAGGGAGTTTTACAGAGATTCTGTTCATTTGCTGATATTGAACTTGGTAAGAGAGTGACGATCTGTAATGACAGCCCAGGGTTTATTGGTAATAGACTCGGAATTTACTTTATACAAAGAGCATTTAAAGCAACCATTGATCATGAATTATCGGTCGAAGAAGCTGATGCTATGCTTGGCCGACCTATTGGTTTACCCAAGACTGCTGTATTTGGATTGATGGATTTAGTTGGAATTGATTTAATACCACATGTTACCGAAAGTCTTGTATCTAATCTTCCTATTAATGATCCATTTCATGAGATAGCGGGTGCGGGTAAAGAATCTGTCAATTCGATGATTAAGGATGGTTACACTGGCCGTAAGGGAAAAGGTGGTTTTTATCGACTTAACAAAGATGATGGCAAGAAGGTAAAGGAAGCAAGAAACTTGGTTACTGGAACATACCAAACTGCAAATCGTAGAGCGGGTTTCCCTTCAGCCAAGATGGGTAAACGTGGGCTTTCAGCTATAATGGATTGTAATGACAAAGGTGCTGAATTCGTTACAGATGTATTACTTGACTCACTATCTTATGCAGCCTATATGGTCCCTGAAGTTAGTGATGATATTTATGCAATTGATGGGGCTATGAAAGTTGGGTATAACTGGAAAAATGGGCCGTTCGAAATGATGGATGCAATAGGTACTAAATCCATGGTTAAAAGACTTCAAGATTCTAATAGATTAGTTCCACCTTTCTTGGCTCTTGCAGCAGAAAAAGGTTCATTCTACAATATTCAATCTGGTGAAATCACAAGACTTTCTCCAAATGGTGAAATGATTATTGTTGAAAGATCAGGAGAGTATCTTACCGTAGCCGATTTAAAACGTCGCGGCAAACCATTGAANAGNAATGGTTCTGCTAGTATATGGGATATGGGTGAACAAGTTTTACTTGTTGAATATCACACCAAAATGAATGCGATGGATCCGATGAATATGGAAATGCTTCTGAATGCAGTTGACATGGCTGAATCGGGTAATTGGAAAGGAGTTGTGATAGGTAATGATGCTACGAATTTTTGTGCAGGTGCAAATCTTGGATTAGCTTTGTTCGCAGCTAATTTAGCCGCATGGAAAGATTTGGATGATTTTATTGCTTTAGGACAAGATACCTATCAAACATTGAAGTTCTCTGAGGTTCCAATTGTGGCTGCCTCAGCAGGCCTCTGTTTAGGTGGTGGAGCTGAAGTATTGATGCATTGTGATGCTGTCCAAGCACATTCAGAATCTTATGTAGGACTGGTTGAAGTAGGTGTTGGAATTATTCCTGCTTGGGGGGGTTGTAAGGAATACTTAGGTCGAGTCCAAGAGTTTAGTCTGGCATCAAATGGACCCATGGGTGCAGTAATGAAAGCATTCGAAGTAATTGGTACTGCCCAAGTGGCAAAGTCAGCAGAACAAGCACGTTCAATGGGTTTTTTGAGTCCAAATGATGGTATTACTATGAATAGAGATAGGCTACTATCTGATGCTAAAAAGTTACTAATTGAGATTTCTGTGGGATATACACCTCCGGAACCCAGGACTTATTCATTACCTGGTAAATCTGGTAAGGCTGCGTTGCAATTAGCAGTTAATGATCTAGCCTTAGCAGGTAAGGTCACACCTCATGATATCATTGTCACTAATGCATTAGCAGAGATATTGACAGGAGGGGATACTGATATCACTGAATTATTAGAAGAGGATGATATTCTATCCATGGAGAGGGAAACAATATCNATGCTAGCGAAGAATACAGATACATTAGATCGAATGCAGCATATGCTGGAGAAAGGTAAACCACTGAGGAATTAAGGTGAGAATATGGTAGATTACAATGCACCCAAAAAAGACTACGATTTCCTATTGAATGAAGTATTAGATGCAATTCCAATTGTGCAAAGGTTAGGATATTCTGAATTTGACAAGGATTTTCTGTCTATGCTCAATGAAGGTTGGGGGGAACATGTCAAGGAAGTATGGCTGCCAATCAATCAATTAGGTGACAGAGTAGGATTGAATTTTAATAATGGTAAAATATCAATGCCTGAAGAATTCAAAAAAGCATACAAAGAAAGTTCTGAAGCCGGTTGGTTATCCACTGCATGTAAACCTGAACATGGAGGGATGGGAGTGCCAATTTTCTTCCAGTCTGTTATTTGGGCCGAATTCGGAACTTCAGCAAATATGGCATTAAGTGTGCTTCCCGCACTAACGGTAGGTGTTTACGAGGTTTTAGTAGAACATGGTGAAAAAGAGTTAGTTGACTATTTTGCTAAAAATATTGCTTCAGGAAAATGGTCTGGGACAATGTGTCTGACAGAACCACATGCTGGTACAGATTTAGGTATGATATCTACCAAAGCAGTACCACAGAATGATGGATCATACCATCTGACTGGGACNAAGATATTCATCACATATGGTGAGCACGATATGACAGAAAATATTGTCCATCTAGTACTTGCAAAGACTCCAGATGCACCTAAAGGTACCAAAGGTATATCTCTCTTNCTCGTTCCTAAATTTATGCCTTCAGGTTGGAATTTCGAAGGTCTTTCAGAAATGACAAGTGATCTTAATTCAGAACATAATGGAGTCACCTGTTCTGGAAGTGAAGAAAAGATGGGAGTTCATGCATCCCCTACTTGTGTTATGAATTTCAATCAAAGTATCGGGTGGAGAGTCGGAGATCTATATTCAGGAATGCCTCTAATGTTTGAAATGATGAATAGAGAAAGATTAGCTACTGGGATGATGGGCATTGGGCTTGCCGAAATAGCATATCAAAATGCTCTATCCTGGGCTAAGGATAGACGCCAAGGGAGAGATATCAAGGGTACACAAGATCCTAATGAAGCTGCAGATAATATCCTTGTTCATCCTGATGTTCGCAGAATGTTGTTGGAGGCTAAGGTCAACAATGAAGGTTGTCGGGCACTAGCGGCATGGACCGGAATTCTCCTCGATCAATCCCATAGTGATGATCCTGAAGAAGCCGAAATGGCTACCGCATTAGTTGCTTTATTTACACCAATTGTAAAAGCACATTTCACAGATCTTGGTTGTGAAACTGTAAGTACTTGTATGCAAGTAATGGGAGGNGCGGGATATTGTTCCGAATATGGTGTAGAACAATTTTATCGAGATGTGAGGATTTCTAAGATATGGGAAGGCACAAACGGGATTCAAGCATTGGACTTAGCAGGCCGAAAAGTCACTCAAAATCTAGGTAAAAATCTGAGATATATTATGTGGCCTTTAACTGATTTCATTGATGAAAATAAGAATGATTCACAGATGGCTGAATTCAATAAACCACTCCATCAAGGTGTTCGAGGTCTTCAGCAATTAACGCTGCTAATGATCGCAGAGGGGCAGTCTAATCCTCACTTCCTCGCTGCAGGTGCTACTGACTATTGTAGATATTTTAGTAATGTATTAATTGCGTATATGTGGGCTAGGATTGCTAAAGTTTCTCTACCAAAAAAAGGTGAACCATTTTATGATGCTAAATTAGCTAGTGCACGATTCTTTTTCAAAAAAATATTCCCAGAAACTGTTGGTCTCGCAGCAAAAATTCAAGCAGGTCATAAAACACTAATGGACTATCCTTTGGAGATGATGTGATGTCTGTTAAAATTAGTCAAACACTTAAAATTCGATTCAAAAGGGCTATTAAAAGAGTGCAAAATCTTTCATCGAGGCCAACAAATGAACTTCTTCTCCAACTTTATGCCCTGTATAAGCAGGCCAATGAGGGAGATTGTAAAGGCAGGGCTAGTGGTGGTTTGAGAGAAAGAGCAAAATGGAAAGCTTGGAACTCGATTTTAGGTACTTCCGAATTTGATGCTATGACAAAGTATTGTGAAGTCGTCGAACATTTAGTCCAAGCAGAATAGGTGAGAGGATGCTAATCGATGAAAAAAAATTAGATGTAGAGTATAAAAGCCTGTTAAATGGTGTCAAATTTAGGGTTTTTACAGCACTTTCTATGCCTACAGCTTGGTTTGCCGGACTTCATATTAAGCAATTAGATAATAATATTTGCATATCATCACTTCGAGGAGGTTGGCGTACTCAAAATCCCTTCAAAACCATGTATTGGGCCGTACAAGGCATGGGGGCAGAACTGAGTACAGGTGCTGCTGCATTTGCAATTTCAAAATCTATGACTAAAAAAATAAGGATGTTTGTAGTGGCTACTGAAGCTAAATTTACTAAGGTGGCACAAGGAAAGATAATATTCACATGTAATGAAAATTCTTTGGTTAAATCATCGATAGAAGAAAGTATGGTTACTGGTAATCCCGTTGAATGTAAGTTAACTTCAATTGCGACAGATTCATCAGGCGACGTCGTATCAGAATGGATATTCACATGGAACTTTTTAGTAATTAATGGAGAGTGAAATATGATAAATACAAGGCTGACGAAAGATGCTGGTATTAGGTATCCTATTATTTGTGGTGCAATGTACCCCTGCTCGAATCCAGAGTTAGTTTCGGCAGCTTCTGATGGTGGAGGTATAGCCATTTTACAGCCAGTTTCTTTAACTATGGTTCATGGATTCGATAAACCCAATCGGAAGGAAGGTCTTAGGGCTGGCATCAGATATATCAGAACACTTACCGACAAACCAATTGGATTTAATGCTCTAATAGAGAAGGGAAGTGAAAAATATATTCGACAAATGTCCGAATGGATTGATATTGCACTAGAGGAAGGAGTGCTTTTCTACGTGACCTCTCTAGGTAAACCGGATTGGGTTTGTGAGAAAGTTCATGCCAAAGGAGGTGTCGTTTATCACGATGTCACTAATAGGAAATGGGCTGAGAAAGGTAAGGAGTGTGGAGTTGATGGTTTAATATGCGTCAACAATAGAGCAGGTGGGCATTTAGGTGAATTGTCCATGGAGGAAATGTATGTGCAACTTTCAGACATGGGTCTTCCATTGATCTGTGCTGGTGGAGTTGGCAGTGAATTAGAATTAGCTAAGGCATTAAAGATTGGATATGATGGTGTTCAAATGGGCACCAGATTTATTGCTACTGATGAATGTACTACTCCTCAAGATTACAAAGATGCAATCGTTAAAGCCAAAGAAGAAGATATTACATGGACTACCAAATTAACAGGTGTACCAATTTCAGTTATCAATAATAGTAAATTGAAAAAGAATAATTCGTGGCCTATCAGGCGCCTACTTGATAGTAGATTCAAACATAGAATCAGAGTACTCATTACTGCAATCTCTTTCTGGAGAATGAGAGCTTTTTCTAAAGGAAAGGGTAAATCATCGAAGGATTTATGGTCTGCTGGAAAAAGTGTAGAAACAGTGAACAGTATTGAATCTGCTACTGTTGTCATGGAAAGATTGGGTGAATCTATTGATGGAGATATATTGTAGATGGACACTTCTAAACCAAGTCATAGATCACGACTTAAAGCAGCAGTTTACCAGAAAACTCCTGCACCTCTGCTTCCAAGTAAACCAAAGGTTTTGACAGCATTAATAATCATTCAAATTATTGCACTGATGATATCTCCTAGTTGGAGAGAATATAGGATTGCATGGGTAATTTTTGGCTCATCAATACCAATTGCCGGTTGGTTAGCTATGAGGTGGAGAATCTACTCTACTGTCTTTATTACTCCAAAAAGAAGTAAAGTTAAGATAACTGATTCAAGATGGGAAGGGTTCTCTTTCAGAGGTTGGGGGAATGAGAAGATGAAAGCTCATTTACTAAGATCTGAATCCGGTAGTAAAGAAACTATCCTTTATCTTCATGGATATAATTCAAGCCTTGGAAATGGTGAATCTAGGTGTCAACATATGAATTCTTTAGGGTATAATATAATTGGTTTAGACCAGAGGGGATTTGGTCAGCAAAAGGGGAGACATGAATGGACAATATTGAAAGTAATTGCGGATATTGAACTTTTACTTGACGAGGCCCCACAAATGCTTGGTTTCAAACCTGAAAAATTATGGATATATGGGCACTCTTTGGGTGGTTTCTTGACAATTAGAATTTCTTCTCATTTATCTGGATGGTGGGGGGAATCTATGAAAGGAATTATTCTTGAATCCCCTGCTACATCCTTTCCGTTAATAATTGAAAAAAAATTACCTGGTCGAGCCGTTCTAGCTAGTCCATGGGTACGTCACGTCCTTAGAAGGGAATACCAAAGGATACATCCTGATTTGAATGTAGGTTATGCGAACGCTCAGATACCTTATTGGGGTGTTCCAAAGGTCCCTATGCTTGTCATGCAATCGGGTAATGATGAAACATTAGGTAATGATCATTTTAACTTATTAAAGGAACATTTTCAGAAAAATTCTGACATTAATGTATTAGATAATATGCCACATACAGCAAAAGTTGATACGAAAGAAAGAAGAGAACTGCTAGAAAGATGGCTAAAATCTTATCAGTAAGAGTGCACTGGTAATTATATGAATGAAAATCTAGAAGCTCCAGGATTTAAATTATTGATTAAAGGACCAATTAAAAACGCAGGTGCAACTTCACTATTAGAAGTAAGAAAAGAAAAAAATGTTGAAATGGTTATTCCATGTTTAGAAATATCCGTTAGTACTGAAAGAAGGATACAGAGAACAATAATCCGTGGATTGGAAGGTGATGATCTAATAGACGAGGGTGCTGAATCCGCAGTTTATGATATTGAAGCATTTGTTGATGTAGCAGTTTATACTACAATCATGGGTCTTTTCAGAGGTGGGCAACCAACAATTGAGGAACCTTTTGAGGGTGGTGAGAAAAAAGTTGCTTTCAAATCAATTAAATATAATTCTTCAAATAAAATGCTTAAGATTAGATTAATTGAAGACACAGATCACACATATTAATCGGTACCATTGTTAAAACGGTAGTTGCTTTTCCAACCTGTTTGTCATCTCGAGATATCTATTGGTATGTTTAGTACCTGGTATATTGATAACAAATTGCCAATAACGCCATGCAGCGATGGAAAGAGTAGCTAAACGATGCAAATCTGGTAAAGAACTGATTTCTTCAAGGCTCAATTTTCTTACTGACTGATAACCACTGAGTAAAGCATCCCATCTCTCAGCAATAGGTTCACCATTATCCCAACAACAACCAACGAATGTCATCACTAAGTCAAATGATAAAATTCCATAACAAACTTCTTCAAAATCAAGAAGAGAAACAACTTCATCATCTGTTCCTATCATATTATCAGGGAATAAATCTCCATGTATCACACCTTTAGGTAAGTCTCCTATTTTTTCTTTTAACCTGAAACTTTCAGATTTAAGCATCAGAATAAAATCAGTCCATTCATCATTTTCCTCAGCAATAGCAAAAAGTTTCTCGAATAAACTATAACCCATGGAGAACTGACTTTTCAGAGTATTTGGGGGGTTAATTAAATGTAAATTTGCTTGTATTTTTCCCAGAGAATATAGTGACGATTGATTTGGATTTAGCCAAGATCCTTTGATGAATGGTATCAAAGTCCATGGTAAACCATTTTTCATAAAAATAAAATCACCATTAGTAAATTGAATAGGTCTTGGAGTGGGGACTCCATTATTAGATAGGTATGATGTTATCGAAAGTAAGTATTCAACTTCATCCAATGTTTGTTCATTCCATATTTTTAGTACGACTTGAGTATCATCATCTAATGATAATTTATAATTCGAATTTGCCCATCCTCCAGGCAACTTCTCTAATTTGGCGAGATTAGGCAGACCTGCTGCAGTGACAATATCTGAAGCATCTTCAAACGACACTTCGGTGTAAGCCATATCTTACTCTGACTAGTATTTGTTTTTCGTTCTATCTTATCGAATGAAGTAAATCAAAAATTTAGATATATTAACCAGAACCACATCATCAAGAGAATGATTGTAGAAAAAATGAATACTCGAGCCCTCCATAATAATCTATTATTCGTTAAACTAATAATAGCATGAATTACTCTAGAAATTACATAAATAGATGCCATTAGTAGAATTACAGCATCAACTGTATCTAAGGAAATTGCTAAAATGCCTACAGCAAAGAACAGCATTGGTGCCTCAAAGAGATTGACTAGATGCTGATCTGCTTGTAGTACATACCTTGGTGGTTTTTCTCCTTCGAATGTTTTGAAATATCTCCAATTAAATCCTTCTTTAACAGATTTATCCCTTCTGAGCCTAGCTACAACACCCACGCACAATGTTAGGATGACTTGCCCTAGTAAGGGTATTAACATTAATTCTGAATCCATAAATACTGCAAAGAGTAATATTATTTAATATCTTATTACAATTACAGATATACGAATGAAAATATTAAATTATCAATACATCACGTATACTATTGTGAAAGATGGAGAACAACCTTCTACGAATTCTCTGGATAGATTACTCAAACAAAGAGATACTCATGTAGGTAAGGCTCTCTCTATCGCACACGGCAAACCTCTTCATATTACTAAAGGAGAAATGCAATACTTATATTCGGCGACAGGTGAAAAATATTTAGATTTAGTAAATAATGTATGTCATGTGGGGCATTCGAATCCCAAGGTCGTGGAAGCCGGACAACGTCAAATGGCGCTTCTCAATACTAATACAAGATATGTTTATGATGGATTAACTGATTATTTAGAAAGATTATCTGAGACATTACCTGCTGCTCTCAAAGTAGGATATTTAGTAAATTCTGGTAGTGAAGCAAATGAATTAGCAGTTAGGATTGCCAGGGCATATACTGGAGCACATGATATGGTTGTAGTAGAGGGAGCATATCATGGACATACTGGAATGTTAATTGATCTAAGTCCATACAAATTTCGAGGACCTGGGGGCAAGGGTAAGCCTGAACCCTGGGTTCATGTAGTGCCTATACCAGATAAATATAGGCAACCAGAGAGAAACTACACTAATGAATTCGAATCAATTATAACTAATATTGGACCTATTGCAGGATTTTTGGTAGAGTCAATGTTATCATGCGCAGGACAGATCCCACTACCTAAAGGATATCTAGAATCAGCATTCGAACACGTGAGGTCTGTTGGAGGATTATGTATAGCGGACGAAGTTCAGGTTGGCTTTGGTAGAATCGGGACACATATGTGGGCTTTCGAAGAGCATGAAGTCGTACCAGATATTGTTGTAATGGGTAAACCGATAGGCAACGGTCATCCCATGGCAGCAGTATTTACTTCAACAGAAATTGCGAAGTCTTTCGAAGAAATGGAATTCTTTTCAACATTCGGAGGAAATCCTGTTTCTTGTGCTATTGGTTTAGCCGTACTAGATGTGATTGAAGAAGAATGTTTGATGAATAATGCAGAAAAACTAGGTGAAATTTTCATTGATGGATTTAATGATTTAAAAAATCAATATTCAATAATTGGTGATGTCAGAGGACGGGGGTTATTCATAGGGGTAGAGATTATTAAAAAACATGATAATCTTGCCCCAGCTCCACTTAAAGCAAAGGAAATAGTCAATAAAATGCTTTCAAAAAATATTCTTTTGAGCATAGATGGCCCGCACAAAAATGTAATCAAAATAAAACCCCCAATGGTGTTATCAGAAGAAGATGTCAGATTTACAATAAAGTCTCTCGGCGAAGTCCTTAGAGATTTATCTTAGTAGCCTCTAAGTTATAAAAATTAGAATACATATGTATTGCTAAAATTAATCGTATTTTTTTATTTATTTAACCCAATAGTGGAGACACCGTCATCACTGTAATAGCGAAAAGTGCATAGCCACCGATAAGGAAAGTAAGTATTTGTCCTGTCATATCCTTCCTATCGTACTTCCCCTAATTAAGGAGTGTTTAATGTTTCATTTTCCTCATATATACTATTGTATAGTTACCTAATATCTACTAGAAGACTTTAGCAATATATGATAAAGATGCATAAAGAAAGATTACACTAACAGATAAAAAAATAGATATTCCAGTAATAACTAATGCAAAAGTTAAAGAAAATTTACGTACATAATGATTATTATCTGCCATATTAACTCCTAGTTAAGAATTTAACGATTAAAGAATTCTTGTGCGATTCTCTATCTTAAGCACTCTCATTCTTCTTTTAGGGTCAGAAACCATAAGGCATGTATTCGCATCCATAATATTATGCGTATTCGTATAGTACTTTAATAACTGTATAGAAATATCGATACAATTACTGATTCTAATAGGTGTCTCAATAACTTCCTAGATAAAATGATATATCTTTATTACTATTTGAAAGTCATTATTTACCTATTGTATTTTATGCCCCCCTCGCTTCGAACACATGTACTGACTCTCGGCAATTACTGGTTTCGAATGTTTAGTAGGGTGAGTAAATGTCAAATTTCGAATCTTTAGGTTTATCCAATAATTTACTTCGAGCCATAAGTGATGAGGGCTATAACACCCCTACGCCAGTACAAGAACTTGCCATACCACTATTAGTAAAGGGAAGGGATGTGCTTGGAGTAGCGCAAACTGGGACTGGAAAAACCGCTGCATTTGCACTTCCAGTACTACAAAAAATATCNCTTAACAAATTTTCTGGTAAACGCAATATCCGTGCGCTTATACTCTCTCCAACTAGAGAATTAGCGGCACANATCGATCAACGTTTCTTCGTNTATAGTAAATATATAGATATTCGACATAAGGTCATATTTGGAGGCGTGAGCCAAAAACCACAAGTTCAAGCATTAAGGAAAGGTATTGATGTATTAGTTGCTACACCTGGCAGACTTCTTGACCTTATACAGCAAGGTCATATAAAACTTGATCATGTCGAATTTTTTGTTCTAGATGAAGCAGACAGAATGCTTGATATGGGCTTCATAAGAGATATTAAAAAAGTATTAAAAATTCTGCCTAAAGATAGACAAAATTTACTTTTTAGTGCGACGATGCCATCTTCAATCGCGGATTTAGCTAATTCTTTCCTTATTAATGCTGAAATGATTGACTTGAGTCCTAAGGAAATTACAGTAGATAGAATAGANCAATCTATCTTATTTGTCCGTAAAGAAGATAAAATTAAATTAATCATNGACATTATTAAAGAAAATAAAGTTCAGCGAGGNATTATTTTTACTCGTACAAAACATGGNGCGAATAAACTAGTTAAAAAACTCGATAGAGCNAATATATCCGCTCTAGCTATTCATGGCAATAAGAGCCAAGGTGCTCGTACAAGAGCACTCTCACAATTCAAGAACGGCACTACACCACTACTAGTCGCCACAGATATTGCTAGTCGAGGTATCGATGTAGATGACGTAACACATGTATTCAATTATGACTTACCTAATGAACCTGAAAGCTATGTTCATCGTATTGGAAGAACTGCACGTGCAGGAAAAAGTGGTACTGCATATTCATTCTGTGACGATAGTGAAAGCGGATATTTAGTAGGTATACAGAGGCTAATTAGTAAAAAAATCCCAGTTATTGAAGATCATCCTTATCACTTTATTAAAGCGATACCAAAGCCTAATCAAAAGCCTGGTAAGATAAAAAATAGTAAAGATTCGGGTAAATCGAGGAATAATAATAACAATAATAAACACCGTTCGAGAAGGAAAAAAAGAAATAATTCCTAATCGATATTCTAGAAATTATATTATTTTTTAACTGATGATTCCAATTGCGGAGTACTCAAATCTATTCCAAATTCATCTTGTAAATTATATGCGGCTAGGTTAATGGTATCTCTGATTTTTAAAACCCTGTAAGGCCTCTCAACATAGTAAGTTAGCCTCCATCTCACAGCATTATTACTATTTTCTTTCAAAGATATTATTGGTTTCCTTGATTCATTAAGGCCANCGATATTTTCCTTGGCTGTGTCGTACACTTTTTGCAAGTAATTATTGATTATTTCAGTAGCAATGCCATAACTAATATTGAAGTCAACAAAATCTTTCAAAGGTCCACCATGGTTTAATTTGAAAAAATCTGTCCTATTAGATAAAATTGAAGTGTTTGGGACTTCGATATCATGGCCCTGTACAAGATCTCTAATTCTTGTTTGTAAACCTCCTATCTCCATTACAATACCCATTATATCCATATCTGGTATAGATATTACATCACCTCTTTTGACACTATTGTTACTAACAATCAATATACCACTGAGAAAATCTCCCAACCAATAGTCTTTGGTTGTAAACATCAGTACTGCAAGGAAACCAAGAGCTCCAGTAGTTTCCAGAATCCCTGTAATGCCCCAAATATTTATCAGAGTAATTGTTGAAGTCACAATGACGGCTCCAAGTACTATTAATTCCAAGGTTCTAGATGTTGCAGTTTCAACATATCTCGAAGAACCCATGACACTGATATTTTCCCCATATTTTGATAGAATCATTCCATCAGCGATATTGTATATTATATATGAAATTAGCAAGCAGAGTGATGAATGACTAATTTGTTCGTCTGGAAATGCACTATTATTCATGATTAATGACGCTATGAATGCAGCAAAAACAACCAGATTGAATGAATGAAGTGTTCGCAATCTTGTCTTTGTTTTCGATTTATCATCCTCTCCATGTAATTTAGAAATATTTTTTGAAAATATGAACACAAATGCATTCACTGCAAATGTAAAGAATTCTATCCAACTAAGTCCATTTAGTCTATCTAACAACATATCAACTAGCATGACCATGGCCAAAGGATCCCACTATTGATAATTAACTTATTTCCGGAAATATATATTGAATGCTTAATATCTGCATATTCTAATTTTTAAATCGGACTTATGAGTGAAAATATCTTGTCCCATATCCAACATCAAGTATCGGTTTTCCACCATTCTTCACCAATAATAGGGTCTTCTATAGGAGTTCCTATATTTTCTTCTTCCACAGCCATACTGTCTCCTCCAATTATTACCTTGAAACTAGCAATCATCAATCCAAATCCTACAACTCCAAATGTTATCATAAATAATAGGAAAAAACCTAACTGAAATATTAAACCAGAAAAATCAATCCAACCATAATAAAACGACTCGAGAGCCCAATAACATAACACTGCCATTAGTAGTGGCACACAAGCGAATGGTATACTAAATAAAAACATAAAAATTGCACCGAGACGGTCGTCGACATTACCGTCGAATCCCTCAGATGCCATTGTCATTACATCCACCACTCTGCATCATCAACTGAAAGTGAAGATTTTAATGCTTCAGAAATAATACTAATAAGTTCTAAAGGCCCTAAATCTAAGTTGATTTCCTGTTCTGTGATTAATTCGGCCCCAAGTAATTCTTTGACGTTAACTATGTCATCATCACCAGTAAAATCAAATTCCATTTCGATATTCCTCCCCATCTTCCCCGAATGCTCTAAATATACTATAGCACTACTTCTGGCAACCATTACTACATTCAAAATGTCATTAATATTCTTAATATTTTTTTCTATTTCAACTCCATCGATTTGGAATTTAAGGCTCTTAATTTCTCCCTGATATACATTTTCTTGAGAACTTTTTATCGCCTTTGAAAAATTCACTATTTCACGGATTCCGGTCATAAAACCTGCATTCCATAGACCACTTTCCCCAGGGTTCAACATTGCTTTCTGTTTTTTCTCTGTAGACTGTAAATGGAAGGAAACTTTCCATATACTGAGAAATACAATTAGAATACTAAATATTACCGACATAACCCAGAAGACTTTCATAGCTTCTATCCAAATCCCACTCCATCCATTAACCATTAATGACTCATGAGGATTTTCATCATCAACATAAATATTTATTTCTTTACCTGATGGGAAATCTTCACTTAATCCAGATGACATCTTGGAAAGGAATGTATATCTGCTACCTGAATATATAACTTCTTCATACTCATAATCATACTCTACGTGAGTCCAGTAATCAGTAGTGCAATTGCCTTCAGCATCACATGTAGTCTCTTGACGTTCTTCTGCGAAATCTACTATTGCCGTAGTTTTTACCCAATCACTTGTTTCAATCTGATTTATGATTGATGACATGGATATCAAAATTATAACTAATATAATTACCAAAAATGGAACTAATATCCCAATAAGCCATAGTTTAATTTGTTTGTATCCAATATATGGTATAACAGGTGGATCTCGAATGAATTTTATTATATTTTGAGTAGTTTCCTTGATGTGTCTAGGTCTAATTCCCGTAAACAGAACAACTAAAAGTATCATTATTGAACAGGGAATGATTAATTCCAAGATGTCATATAACAAATAATTCATATTTCACTCACCTAATAAACAAATGAATTGCTGGAATCATCCGATGATTCTTTGGAGAATTGACTCATGAAATCCCAAGCAATTTGAGTGGTAGGTATTAGTCCGCCATTACCTGGTACGTATCGAGGAAACGAACTTGGTTCACCGTAATCTTTCTCATACGGATTGTGCGTCCCTGCGTAGAGAGAAACAAGTTGTACCTCAACACCGTTATCACAGTCAGTGAAAGCTTGTATTGAATAGAGTGCTTTGGGAATATTAGTGTCCGGTAGACTTCCACTACAACCGTTGAAATCAGCAACTTCATACATATTTTCGATGGCCCCTGTTTCATATGCAGAATTATCAAACCAAGAATCTGGATTGAAAATTATTGGTCTTGCCCCCCAAGCATACCATACATTGTCATCAAGCATACCGTGTATCTCCATCATAGGTATTGGTGTATAGTTTGATGGGATATCGCCAAGCAAGTACATCGCCATACAAGCCATTGCAGCAATTTTTTCACTTGAATGGAATGACAAATAATAGGACATCCCACAACCATTTGACCAGCCAGTTACGTAAACCCTTGCAGGATCAACTGGATGTATTTGAATTGCTAAATCTATTAATTTATCAAGGAATCCAAGATCATCTACATTATGTATCACAGCATCCGCACAACACCAACCCGCATTCCAAGATTCTTCACTGCCACCAGTTAACGGATCACCATCAAATGCCAGACCTTCTGGATTCAGTAAAATAGCACCAACTTCATCAGATAATTCCATGAATCCAGAAATATTTCTCTGCTCATGAGCAGATAAACTCCAACCATGGAGATCGATGATTAGTGGTACGAGGTTACTTTCATTCACTTGCTCTGGAACATAAGTAAGCCAGCACCGATCATAGTCGTCATGCACAATACATCGATAACCTTCTTTCTCGAAATATGGAAGTTCATCTTCAGGTGAAATATTAATTCCATCATCTTGATTTTTTTCATCTAATGAAATACAACCGCTCAAAGACATTGAGATAATAATTAGAGACAGAATGGTTGCACTTAACCTTCGACTCACAACACTTGGGGTAAACATTGGTACAAAAGTCTATTTCCACCAATCAGGATTTGAATCATTCTCTATTTCTTGAGAAATATCAGTATTATCATCTTCCTGGATGTCGAGTGACGAGGTCGTAGATTCTTCTGTTCCCACTATCATCACCATATTTTGAGGCAATGTCTTCTTATCCTTTAGAACTAGAGCAAATATTAACCCAATAGATAAAATTATTATTCCTAAACAGCAACCAAAGAATCCTCCAAGTATGCCAAATACGTCAGTTATACTTTCTTCCCTAATCATAACGGTGGGCTCCTCTCCATCTCCATTTACAATGAAATTGATTTCATAAGTTCCTGACTGTTCAACTATTATTTCTCCTATATATTGAAAACCCTCTTGGTACCCCGCATAATCATAAAAATCGCAATCATCCCAAATATCACAGGATTCAAAGTAGGCCTTTTCGCCTCCATTAAGGACTTCTACATCTACCTCATACCCTTCTTCAACGAATACATTGTATATGCTTGTCCATTCAAAATTATCTTCATAATCAAGTGGAGCCTGCTCTTTCATCATTAGTTCCCCTGCCCAACTTTCATCATTAGGGTCCATTGAGTCTATCATAGATCCACCAATTACTAATCCGAATATGCTAACTATAGTAACTAGGGAACCTATCCCTAACGTAATTTTAGTCGCTATATGCAAAATATCACCTAATAATACAGTTAGTGCTATGAGAGGAGCATTAATAAGTTAATTACGGATACACCTAATATTAGTGTTAATTATCGCTTCCAACTAATCTATAATCTTCAGATATCGGGGTTGCACCGGTTTCAGTCGAGAAAATTTTTCCGTCTTTGAAGCAATGGAATGAGAGTACCGCTTCTGAATCTGAACCGTTAGAGAAATGTGCAATAGCATGCTCTACACCAACTTCTTCATTCTCGTAAAGCACTCTATGACTCTCTGTNTTCACACCCCCGGAACCTGCAAAAGCTAAAACATCTTTTTTTGTCATTACTGCATTACCAACATGTGGAGTAAATGTGAAATCNTCATGTAAGATATTNTCTAGAGCGTTGACGTCTGCTGATTCAAAGGCTGCTTGGTATGCGGCTAGTATGGACATAGTTAATTGAGATTACAACTCACATTTAATATNTCCATTAAGTTCTTTACAAAAAACTACTAGGGAAGGATATGACTACACTGTTTACTAGGATTATCAATGGTGAATTACCATGCCACAAGTTGTATGAAAAT
>JGI26240J51127_1000130_pt1 | contig 37735 bp, 39 predicted proteins | sample SaaInlV_150m_DNA_5_FD_51127 | JGI IMG/M metagenome (IMG submission 51127)
GGTATTGATATCGGAGTATCATCTATAAAAGTCGTTCAATTGCGAAAGCGTAAAGGTGTCGCAGTGTTAGAGACGTATGGAGAGATAGCTCTAGGTCCGTATTCTGATATTAAGCTAGGAGTAGGACAGTCCACAAACCTACCAGCTGTAAAGATCGCTGAAGCGGTTACAGATTTAATAAGAGAAGCAAATGTAACTACTACTAGAGCAGGAATCTCCATACCGTTTTCTTCTAGTCTCGTCTCTCTTATTTCATTGCCAGCACTTGATAAAAGCAAGCTTGCGTCAATGATACCGCTTGAAGCGAGGAAATACATACCAGTACCAATATCTGAAGTTATGTTGGACTGGTTTATCGTGCCGGGCGAAGAGAAGCAAACCCCANTCTCTTCTCCTGAANNAAAAGAAGGTAANAAAACTCCACCAGCCGGAGCAGCTAAAAGAATAGAAGTACTTCTTGTTGCAATCCACAACAGCACATTAAATAAATACAATGAAATAGTTCAGGCGACAAAGCTAGATGTAGGGTTCTTTGAGATAGAGATCTTCAGTACAATACGCGCTGTCATTGAGCAGAGCGTTACTCCAGTGATGGTTCTTGACATGGGTTCAGCTAATACAAAACTTTATATTGTTGAATATGGTGTAGTGAAGGCGTCTCATGTTATAAGTAGTGGTGGGCAAGACATAACGCAAACTCTTTCTAAGTCTTTAAGTATAAGTGTATCTAAAGCAGAAGAACTAAAACGTGATTTCGGAGTTAGTGATGCAGGACTAAACAAAGATGCAGATACAATAAATTCAAAAGAGATAATCAGTAGTGGGTTAGACCGTATTTTTAATGAAGCAAGCAAGGTTCTTATGCAATACCAGAAGAAGCATAATAAAAATATCAGTAATGTAATATTAACAGGGGGCGGCGCTACACTAAAGGGTATATTACCACTTGCTAAAAATCATTTTGAGGTAGAGGTGTCTATGAGTAATCCGTTTACAAAAGTAGAATCGCCAGCATTCTTTGAGAAAGTCTTAAAGGAGATAGGTCCTGAGTTCGCTGTCGCTGTTGGTCTTGCACTACGACAGCTTCAAGAGGAGGGATAATAATTATCATTATAATTTGTTTATGTTATTAACATATATGCTTTTAATACAAGTCATATGTAATGTATAATATACTTAAGTTATGGAATCAAAAATAAGCACATCTTTCATTCCTAAAAAGACCTTAAACACTGCACCAAGAAGAGACAGGGGGAGCAGTATAGGGGTTGTCTTTTTAATTACGTTAATCATATTTATCGGTATCGTCGCTCTTGCGGTAAGTGCTTTTTTGTATCAGCAATTTTTAGTTCAAGATATAAGCCGAAAAAAGAGCTCACTTGAGCGTGCAAGAGCCGCTTTTGACCCAAATCTTATNCAAGAATTGAGTCGCCTTGACGATCGTATAGAAGCTTCTAATAGCATTTTAGACAACCATCAGACGGTGTCGTCATTGTTTGATTTGTTAGAGAGCATAACATTAAAAAGTATAAGTTTTGATAACTTTAGTTATAAAACTGACGAGACAGGTCGAGTAAGTATTGTTATGGACGGAAAAGCATCAAGTTTTGGTTCTGTTGCGCTTCAGTCAGATGTATTTAGTGATAATAAATTTATAGAAGAGCCTATTTTTTCTAATTTGAATTTAGACAATAAAGGTAATGTGGTATTTAATTTTGTAGCTTTTGTAAATCCTCAGCTAGTCTTGTATAAGAACTTTATACCAATTGCTCCTGCAGAGGTAGAGGATAATAACCTATAATATTATGATTAAACTAACATTCCCAGCATTGTTCATAATTCTCTCAATCGGCCTATTTTTTATGTATGTAGACCCGACCTATACCAGTATAAAGACAACTCTTGCAGATGGAGATCAGTTTAATGAAGCATTAGACAAGTCAAAAGAGCTTCAACAAATAAGAGACAGGTTGCTTGCGCGTTATAATACTTTTCTAACAAACGACATCAACAAGTTGGCTAAATTATTGCCAGACAATGTTGATAATGTAAGGCTTGTACTTGATATTGATAACATAGCATCAAAGTATGGTATGCGTATAAAAAATGTAAGTGTAGACAGAGAAGGAAGTAAGGCATCTGGAGTTATAGGTCCGAGCAGTAAGNTTCATGAGTCAGTTAAGCTTTTGTTCTCTATTACGGCTTCATACAAAGACCTGATCTCTTTTGTAAAGGACTTAGAGAGTAGTCTTAGAATCGTAGACATTAGAGAGGTTTCACTCACACCACTTATTATAAGAGACGACAAGAAAGACGGTGAACATATATATGAATATGTTATAAGCTTACAAACATATTGGCTAAAGTAATAATTTTATTATATGGGAATTTTTAAAAAATATAAAAACATAATCTTAGGAGTAATAATTTTTGCTATTGCAGGATTTGCGTATACTCTTTTTATAGACAAAACTGATGAGGGTTTACTTACTTCTGAAGTAAAAGGAACAGATAATACTGTGTTAGAAACCGACCTTCTCTCTATTTTGATTGACCTTCGTCTGATAAAGCTTGACGATGATATTTTTTCTAATCAAGTGTTTCAGAGTCTAAGAGATTTTGGTCAGGATATAGTACCAGAGCCGGTCGGACGAGAGAATCCATTTGCGCCAGCTAACACAGGCATACTCACAGGGTCAGTGATTGAAATAGAATAAGTAGACACTTCAATATGAATATACTATCAGTATTAGCAGAAAAAAAAATAATCAATAAGAATGACATTCCGTCAATAAAAGAAGAGGCAAAAAATGCTGGTGAGACTATAGAAACAGTTTTAAATAAACGAGGTATTGATTCAGAAAAGACGCTCATTACAAAGGGCGAGTATTTTAACGTACCAGTATGGAGATTAGAAAATAAAGAGATACCTTTTAAAATCTTTAAATATATACCAGAAGAATCTGCTTTGCATTATAAAATCGTCCCACTTGGAATAAAAGACAGCATACTAGAGGTGGGTGTTATTGATCCAGACAATATAGAAGCACTTGATGCTCTTAATTTTATATCTTCTAAGATAGAGATGCCTTTTAAGGTTTATCTGATCTCACAAACTGATTTCAACAATATCTTAAAGATGTATAAGGGTTTTTCTGGGCAAGTAAATAAAGCGATAACAGAGCTAGAGACAGAAGTCGTTAGAGAACAAAAAGACGCAACGACAAGGAAGGGTAAAAGTGAACCTAAAAAACCTGTAATAAAAGAAGATGCTCCAGTAACTAGGATTGTCGCCAATGTCGTGCGGTATGCTGTTGAGGGTAGCGCTTCTGATATTCATATTGAGCATATGGGCGAGGCGGTAAGAGTACGATTTAGAGTAGATGGCACACTCCAGACGAACCTTATGCTCCCTGCCAAAATCCATCAGTCTGTCGTAGCTCGTATAAAGGTGCTTTCTTCTATGAAGCTTGATGAAAAAAGAAAGCCACAAGATGGTCGTTTTTCTGCAAATATAAATGACAGAAAGATTGATTTTCGTGTTTCAACATTTCCATCATACTATGGAGAAAAGGTTGTGATAAGAATATTGGACACGGCAAAGGGTATATGGAAATTAGAAGAAATGGGGCTTGGCGAGAGAAACTTGAGTGTTATAAGAAAAGCAATCAAAAAACCATTTGGACTTATTCTTATATCAGGGCCGACAGGTTCTGGTAAATCAACAACGCTTTATTCGATGCTAAATGAGATGGACAGAGAGACAAAGAACGTCCTGTCTCTTGAGGATCCAGTTGAGTATAATATTGACGGTGTGAGTCAGTCTCAGGTTAGGCCAGAGATAGGATATACCTTTGCAAATGGACTTAGGACAACTCTCCGTCAAGACCCCGATATAATAATGGTAGGAGAGATTAGAGATAAGGAAACAGCGCAGCTTGCTGTGCAAGCTGCGCTGACTGGACACCTTGTTCTCTCAACAATCCACACTAACAATGCGCTAGGTGTTATACCAAGGCTTATTGAAATGGACGTCGATCCGTTTCTTATTGCACCAACTCTGGTTATTGCAATTGCACAACGTCTTGTAAGAAAACTTTGCCCAGGTAGTGGTACCCCGGTCCCAGTTGAAGGAGGTTTTAGAGCAATGATTGATAAACAGTTTGCTGACTTGCCAGAGAAATATAAAAAAGAGATTCCTACAAGTGAGTCTTTGTATAATATTGAGCCTACAAAAGAGTGTCCTTCTGGTACAAGAGGCAGAACGGCAGTATACGAGATACTCGATATAAATAAAGAGATTGAAGAGGTAATTCTCAAAAATCCATCAGAAAGTGAGATTAAAAAAATCGCACGAGCAAATGGAATGTTTACAATGAAGGAAGATGCAATAATAAAAGCATTCAACAAAGAAATTCCTTTTAGTGAAATTAACACTTTAGGCGGAGAGGCATTAACATTAGATTAAAAGATAGTATAATTATTTATAATAATGAAAAATGTAGATAAAAAAGATACGGTATTGATTGTAGACGATGATAACTTTATGCTTGATATGTACGTGGTCAAGTTTAAAGAGCGTGGTTTTGATATTGATGCAAATAATGACCCTATAGTTGCACTAGAAAAGTTAAGAAATGGGCTAAATCCTATAGCAATACTTTTTGATATAATAATGCCAAATATGGAAGGTATAGAATTTATTAAGGCCATTAGAGAGGAAAAATTAGCTAAAGATGCTGTACTTGTAGCGGTTACCAATCAGTCAGAAGAGTCTTATGTAGAACAAGCAAAAGAATACGAAGTTGATGACTATATTATAAAAGCTAATACAATACCATCTGAAGTGTTAAATAGAGTAGAGGAGATTATAAAAAATCATAATAAAACTTAAATTATGGAAAAGCAGATAACAAATTACAAAAAAGAATTAGATGAGTTGATAGAAATCGTTGCAAAAGAAGCAGCGTCTGATTTACATTTGTCTAATGACAATAACCCTACAATAAGGGTAAATGGAGTTTTGGTGCCTCTTCTAAAAAGAAAAAAACTAACTCAAGAAGATACTCTAGGGTTTATAAAAGAATTACTTACTCCAGAGCAGAACGAAGAATTCTTAGCAAACAAAGAAGTAGATTTTTCTTATAGTCATAAAGAAGATCAGAGATTTAGAGGAAATGGTTTCTTTCAGCAGGGGAGTGCAGGTATTGCTCTAAGACTTATACATAAACAGATTAAATCTCTAGAAGAGCTTAATTTACCTCCAATACTTGAGACATTTGCCCAAAAGAAGCAAGGCTTTTTCCTCGTTGTGGGTCCGGTAGGGCAAGGTAAGACAACAACAATCGCTTCAATGATTGAGCTAATAAATAAAAGTAGAGCAGAGCACATTGTGACAATAGAAGACCCGATAGAGAACGTCTTTGAACAAAAGAAGTCTATGATTGATCAGCGTGAGGTTAAGATAGACACAAAAGATTTTAATACTGCATTGATATCAGTCTTTCGTCAGGACGTAGATGTTCTTATGATTGGTGAGATGCGAGGACCAGAAACAATCTCAGCTGCTGTCACAGCTGCAGAAACTGGGCATTTGGTATTCTCAACACTTCATACAAACAACGCTGCGCAAACAATAGATAGGATTATAGATTCTTTCCCAGAAAACGGCCAGGACCAAATCCGAATGCAACTCGCTTCATCACTTACTGGAATATTCTCACAACGTCTTGTTCCTAGGATATCTGGTGGTCTAATACCAGTATATGAACTCCTGATAAACAATAAGGCTGTTGCAAATCTTATTCGCGAAAAACGAACACATGAGATAAACACAGTTATTGAGACAAGTATGAATGACGGTATGGTTGACCTGAACAGAGGGCTTGCTGATTTTGTAAGACGTGGAGAGATTACTATAGAAGATGCAAAAGCTCATTCTCTTAATCCAAAAATGCTAGAACAACTTGTATAGAACATATATTAATGATTTATTATGCTTTTTAATTACACAGCAATAGACAAAACAGGACATGAAACAGCGGGTAGCATAGAAGCTCTCAATGAAGATGTCGCTATAAACTCATTGCAAAGACAAGGTCTTGTGATTGCATCAATTTCTTCTGCAGCAGAAAAGACATTCCTTAAGCGTGACCTGGCTTTCTTTGACAGAGTCTCAAATAGAGAGATAGTTATATTGTCTCGTCAGATTGCAACATTATTTGAGTCACAAGTATCAGCACTTAGAGTGTTTAAACTGCTTGGTGCAGAATCTGAAAATAAGCTATTAAGAAAAGCTTTGTCTACAGTTGTAGATGATCTTCAGGCTGGTAATACTATATCAACATCACTTGAAAAGCATGGGAAGATATTCACTCCGTTCTATGTGAATATGGTTAAAGCTGGAGAAGAGTCTGGTAAGCTTGATGAGACTTTCTCATATCTGGCTGATTACTTAGATAGGTCTTATGAAGTTTCTTCAAAAGCAAAAAATGCACTTATTTATCCTGCTTTTGTTGTATTCACATTTATAACTGTAATGGTACTTATGCTTACACTGGTTATCCCGCGTATCAGTAGTATATTCCTTGATTCTGGACAAGAGTTACCCATTTATACAAAAATAGTTGTAGGTCTAAGTGATTTCTTTGTAAATTATGGTGTATTTATAGCAATCTTTATTATTATAGGAGCATTTTTTATCTGGAGATTTAGCAAAACTGAAAATGGTAGATATTCAATCTCAGAAATAAAACTAGCTACACCGTTTCTGGGGGATTTATATAGGAAATTATATCTTGCTAGAATTTCAGACAACTTAAGTACTATGCTTTCAAGTGGTATAACAACAGTACGTGCTATAGAGATTACAGCAGTTATTGTAGGAGATGCCGTATATGAGAAATTGCTTAGAGAAGCAGCAGAAGATATTAAAGCGGGGAGCCCTATGTCAGAGTCCTTTTCAAAATATCCAGAAATTCCAAATATGGTAGTCCAAATGATGAAGGTTGGAGAAGAGACCGGTAAATTAGGTTCAATCTTAACCACACTTGCTAAGTTTTACAATAGAGAGGTAAAAAGTGCCGTAGATACACTAGTTACTCTTATTGAACCTGTTATGATTGTAGCGCTTGCTTTAGGAGTTGGTGTACTTCTAGCAGCTGTTCTTATGCCTATATATAACATCTCTTCTAGTATCTAGACTTATCCACATATCTGCTTTCAGAAACAGTCTTAAACGTCTATAATATAAGCTATACGTTATATTAGTAGATTTTTGAAAATCTACGAAAATAGGTCGTTTTGTTATTAAATAATAATTTATAAATTATAAAAATATGAAAAGAAAAGAGAATAAAGGTTTTACACTTATTGAACTTCTAGTAGTTATCGCTATTATAGGAATCTTATCATCTGTTGTTTTGGCTAGTTTGAATACTGCACGTACAAAATCACGAGATGCAAAGAGAGTTTCTGATATTAAGCAACTACAATTAGCTCTTGAGTTTTACTTTGATGCAAACGGTTCATACCCAGCAGCTTCTGATCTAGACATCTCATCAATGGTAGCAGATGGATATATTGCAACTATTCCTCATGATCCTGTAGGGACTGATGTAGACTATAGTTATGCAGCATTTGGTACTGGTACAGCTTGTACAGGTTACCACATAGGTGCAACACTTGAAGACAAAGATCATTCTGTACTTAAGAGTGATGTTGATGCAGCAGCAGTTACAACAGGTTTATGTACAGGAAGTACAGACTTCACTGGTGCAGTTGATGCAACAAACGGTGTTTACGACCTAAAGCCGTAATATCTATTAAACTAATTTAGTTTATAACAAAAATCCACCTTATTAAGGTGGATTTTTGTTATAATAAATCTATATGGAATCATTAGAAATTATAATAGCAGTGGGATATTTTGTCTTCGGGACAATTATAGGTAGTTTTTTGAACGTGGTTTCATTGAGATATAATACTGGTAAAATGCTTCTTGGAAGGTCTGGGTGTTTTTCATGTGCTAAAGAATTAAAGTGGTTTGAGCTTTTTCCTGTATTGTCTTTCATTTTTCAGCTTGGCAAGTGTACTAAATGTAAAAGTAAAATCTCTATTCAATATCCTATTGTAGAGTTTCTGACAGGAATTATTTTTCTAGGAATCTTCCTTAAGTTTTCAGCATTACTGTTTACTGCTCCTCACTATTTATTACTGTTATCTCTGTATTTTATGGTTATATTTTCTATTCTAATTGTAATCTTTATATACGACCTAAAACATAAAATAATACCTGACGATCTTGTTTATACATTTGCTAGTCTGTCGCTTCTCGGTATGTTTTTTGAATTTTCAACATTAGAGCTTTCTATACCAACACTTCTTCCGTTTTTCTCAGGACCTATACTTTTCTTACCCTTCTTTCTTTTGTGGTTCCTCTCTGGTGGCAAGTGGATAGGTTTAGGAGACGGAAAGCTGGCATTGGGTATGGGCTGGTTTCTAGGACTCTCTCTTGGTGCGAGTGCTATACTGTATTCTTTTTGGATTGGGGCATTAATAAGTGTCGCACTTATGCTATTTTTCTCGTTGAATTCACGTGATAAACGCATTACAATGAAGAGTGAGATACCGTTTGGACCGTTTTTGATATTGGGGTTAGTTTTGGTATTTTTCTTTGAGATTAATATCTTCAATTTTATATTATGAGATTAATGAAACACAGTAAAAACAAAGGATTCTCTCTTGTAGAGCTCATAGCGTCGGTGGCTATATTTACTATAATAATGTCAGTAATCCTTGTAAAACATTCAGAATTTTCAGGAACCCTTGCTGTTGAGAACCTTGCATATGATATAGCTCTTTCAATACGCAAAGCACAGGTTTTTGGATTAAGTGTAAGGGAATTTAAAGATGGAGGGAGTAATTTTAACGTAGGGTATGGTTTGCATTTTGATTCAAGTGCAAATGATTCATATATATTTTTTGTAGACGCAAATAGAAATGAAAAGTACGATGATTCATCTGAAATTATAGAAGTATTTGCACTAAATAAAGGAAATACAATATCAGAATTTTGTACACTTGTTTCAAGTAGTTCGCAAAAGTGTTCAGTATCAGATATTACATATTTAGACATAATTTTTGAAAGACCAAATCCTGATGCCATAATCAAAAGTAGTGCCGTAAGCGATTTGTATACTTCTGCAGTGATTACGATCGCATCACCAAATGGAGCTAAATGGGACATCACCACAATTACAACAGGCCAAATATCAATACAAAGGCAAATATAGGATGAAAAATTATAATAAAAAAAGTAAAGGATTTAGTCTTGTGGAAATGCTTGTCGCAGTAGCGCTCTTTAGTGGGGTGATGCTAATAGGTGTCGGAGCACTTTTGTCATTAATCGATGCAAATAGGAAAGCACAAGCTATTAACTCAGTTATGAATAATCTTAATTTCGCAATAGAAAGTATATCTAGAAATGTTCGTGTTGGTACAACTTATCATTGTGAGTCAAACGCAAGTCCTGTGCCGGTCAATATAGATAGTACAAAAAATTGTAAAAATGGTGGTAAGTTACTTGCTTTTGAGGCTTCAAGCGGTGACCCAGATGATAAGAATGATCAGATAGTTTATAGATTAAATGGTTCCGTTCTTGAGAAGTCAGAAAATGGTGGAGCAGCAGGCACTTTTGTAAGTATTATTGCTCCAGAGGTTTCAATAGAACAATTTGTTTTTTATGTTGACGGGACGTCCTCATCAGACGATCTGCAACCAAGAGTAGTTATTATAATCCAAGGAACTGCAGGTATTGATGACAAGACTAAGACTGAATTTAATTTGCAGACGACGATATCTCAACGTGTATTAGATATATAAAATGAAAAGAAATCTACGAAAAACAAAAAATAGAGGGTTTACACTTATTGAAGCACTTGTAGCTATAGCTATTTTAACTATTTCTATTGCTGGACCTATTACTATAGCGTCAAGAGGTTTAGCTTCAGCTGTGTTTGCTCGAGACCAGATTACTGCATTTTATTTAGCACAAGAGGCAGTAGAGTTTATAAGAAATAAAAGAGATGGAAATAATCTTGAGGACAATCCTTGGACAGACGGATTAACAGGATGTCTTGATGGAAAAGTATGCACGATTGATTCAAAAAATAATGAAATCAATGAGTGTATAGGGGGGACATGTCCGGTATTAAAATATGATGACAGCACAGCTTTTTATAGTTATGACAGTGGAGACGATTCAAATTTTACGAGAGAAGTAAGGATGACAACTATTAATGTAAAAGAAATAGCGATTACAACTACACTGTCATGGTCTTCTGGTTCAATTACTAAAAGTTTTACAGTAAAAGAACATATATTAGACTGGTAAAATATAATGCAAAAAATAAAATTAAAAAATAATAAATCATTAAAATCTAAGGCCGGTTTTGCGATTTTGTATTCTGTGCTCATAGCAAGTATTTTGCTGTCCATTGGTTTAGCGATTTTCAACTTAACAATAAAGGAACTTTTACTCTCATCTTTAGGTAGGGATTCACAGTTTGCATTTTATGCTGCGGATACTGGAGCAGAATGTGCTTTTTATTGGGATTTTCATGCAGATGCATTTGCTACATCAAGTTTATCAAGTATAGAATGTGCGGGTAATGTTATAGGTAATATGGGTGGTGGCGGATACGGTGTGCCAAGTACATTTACTTTGGACTTCTCTCCAGAGCCATATTGTACTATTGTATCTGTAACGAAATACGATGCACCAGCAAGAACAGTAATAGAGGCAAGGGGATACAATACATGTGATAGCGCAAATCCAAGAAGAGTTGAGCGAGCCATCAGAGCGACGTATTAAAATATGATTAAAAAAGAAATAAGAGAACGGTATGAGAAGTTAAAGAAAGCGATAGACAACTATCGTTATCTTTATCATGTAGAAGACAAAGAAGAGATATCACAAGAAGCCCTTGATTCTCTTAAAAATGAACTTGTAAAGCTTGAAGAAGAGTATCCAATATTTATAACACCTGACTCGCCTTCACAGAGAGTTGCCGGAGAACCTCTGAAAGAATTTAAAAAAGTTAAGCATAAGGTAGCACAATGGTCTTTTAATGATGCATTTGACGAGGAAGATATAAAGAATTTTGACGAAAGGGTAAAACGATTTTTGAAAGCTGAAACTGGAAAAGATGTTAGCCCTACTTATACATGTGAACTTAAGATAGATGGACTCAAAGTGGTACTTGAATATCAAAAAGGAAAGTTAAAAACGGCTGCCACACGTGGAGATGGTAAAGTGGGGGAAGATGTAACACTAAATGTTAGAACAATAGAATCAATTCCACTTAAACTTGAAAAAGAAATAGATATGATTGCTGAGGGGGAAGTATGGCTTGGTAAAAAAAGTTTAGAAAAGATAAACAAAAAAAGAGAAAAGTTAGGCGAGCCTGTTTTTGCAAATCCACGTAATGCCGCTGCTGGTTCTATTCGCCAGCTTGATCCGAAAGTTGTAGCAGAAAGAAACTTAGATAGTTTTATATATGACATTGCACAGCTGGACAGTGATGCACCAGATACTCAGTTTGAAGAATTAGGATTATTACAAAAACTCGGTTTTAAAGTAAATCGTAATTTTGAGCTTTGTAAAAATATAGATGAAGCAATTGGGTTTTGGAAGAAGTGGAAAGACAAAGCAAATAAAGAAGACTACCTAGTAGATGGCGTCGTGATTAAGGTAAATGAAAGGGAATATCAAGAAGCTATAGGTTATACAGGTAAAGCGCCACGCTTCGCTATAGCATTCAAATTCCCTGCAGAGCAGGTTACGACTATTGTTGAGGATATAGTGCTACAAGTGGGTAGAACAGGCGTTTTGACCCCTGTAGCGCACCTTAAACCAGTGTCTGTCGCTGGGTCTACTGTTTCTCGAGCAACGCTACACAATGAAGATGAAATAAAGCGCCTTGGTGTGCGTGTGGGTGATACTGTGGTCCTGCAAAAAGCTGGAGACGTGATTCCAGACATAGTGTCGGTCTTAAAAGAGATGCGTACAGGGAAAGAAAAAGAATATGTATTCCCAAAGAAAGTTTCTATTTGTGGCGGTGATGGTTCTGTAGAGAGAATAGAAGGACAAGCGGCATATAGATGTGTAAATAAAAATTCATTTACACAACAGAAAAGAAAATTTGAATATTTTGTATCCAAGAAAGCTTTCAATATTGATGGACTTGGTCCGCAGATTATAGATAAACTTTTAGAACAAAATCTGATTTCAGAGTTTGATGATATTTTTACTTTAAAAAAGGGAGATTTATTAGAGCTTGAAGGGTTTAGAGATAAATCAGCAGATAGTTTGCTTGCAGAGATTGAAAATGCCAAAGAAGTAGAGCTTGCGCAATTCCTTATATCACTTTCTATTGATCAAGTAGGTGAGGAGACTGCATATGATTTGGCAGACCACTTCGGCACACTCGAAAGTATACAGAATGCATCAGAGGAACAGCTTGAGGCAATACAAGGTGTCGGTGGTGTCGTAGCGCATAGCATCCAAGTTTGGTTTAAAGACAAAAACAACGTCGGGCTCCTAAAACGCCTCCTAAAACACATAACAATACCCCGCCAAGGAAAGCCCTTGGTAAAACACGAAGGCCTTGCCTTCGTGGGGATAACTTTCGTGCTAACAGGTACTATGGAAAATATGTCGCGTGACGAAGCAAAAGCTAAAATACGTGCAGTCGGTGGAAGTGTTTCAAGTTCAGTATCTAAAAATACAGATTATGTGGTAGCTGGAGATTCTCCTGGTTCTAAATACGATGAAGCTCAAAAACTCGGCGTGAAAGTTATAGATGAAAAAGAGTTTATGAAGCTTATAAGCTAGTGTGGTAGAATACATATTATGGAAATCACCGATAAAGACATAGAAAAACTAGGGGATTTGGCGAGAATTAAGCTCTCCGAAGAAGAGAAAAAAGGACTCAAAACAGATATTGAGTCTATTTTAGGATATGTTTCAGAAATCCAAGAAGTCTCTTCAGACTTGAAGCGAGATACTACATCTGACAAAAGTGAACATATAAATATAATGCGTGAAGATGGAGAGCCTCATGAGAGTGGTTTATATACGGAAAAGATTTTAGAAAATGCACCACAAAGAGAAGGTGATTATATAAAAGTAAAAAAGATTCTTTAGATATTTATGGAAATAGATTTAAGTAAATTAGATATTAAGAAAGCTCATGAACATTTAGTAAATGGTGATTTTACTGCGGTAGAGCTTGCCGAAGTTTGTTTAAAGAATGTTAAAGAAAAAAATGAAGACATAAATGCATATTTGGAAATTTATGACGATGTATTAGAGCAAGCCAAGAAGGCAGATGAGAGGATTAAAAATAAAGACAATGTAACAGAGCTTACGGGTATTCCAATAGCACTCAAAGACAATATTTTAAACGAAGGAAGAGCGGTCTCTGCTGGCTCAAAAATCCTTGAAAATTATAAAGGAACTTACGACGCTACTGTTGTTAAGAAGCTTAAAGATGCAGGAGTAGTATTTATAGGGCGAACAAATATGGATGAATTCGCGATGGGCAGTTCTACAGAAAACTCTGCATATGGAGTTACTAAAAACCCAATTGATCTTACTCGTGTATCGGGAGGGTCTTCTGGAGGTTCATCAGCTATTGTCTCTATGAACGGTGCTCTTGTTTCTTTAGGTTCAGACACGGGAGGTTCTGTTCGTCAGCCGGCAAGTTTCTGTGGTGTCGTAGGGCTTAAACCGACTTATGGAGCAGTATCTAGGTATGGGCTTATAGCTATGGGTTCATCGCTTGATCAGATAGGGCCTTTCGGTAAATCTGTCAGTGATGCGGAGATTCTGTTTGATGTGATAAAAGGATATGACAAATTAGACTCAACTTCACTTCCAGATGTCCTGCAGTCAAAAGATGAGGTAAAAGACCTGCTTGCCGGCAGGCAGGGAAAGTTAACCATCGGTATTCCAACACACCTTTTTGCAGATGGTGTAGATAAAGATGTGTTAGAAAACTTTAATCAGTCAGTAGAGAAGATTAAGTCGCTAGGATATGAAGTGAAAGATATTGAATTACCAAATACAAAATACTCACTTGCTGTTTATTATGTTCTTATGCCTGCAGAAGCATCTTCAAACCTGTCACGATTTGATGGTGTTAAATACGGACTTCGTAAAGAAGGAGAAAACTTGCTGGGGGATTATCTTGAGACTCGTGAAGTAGGTTTTGGCGAAGAAGTTAAGAGGAGAATTATGTTAGGTACACACGTACTTTCATCTGGGTATTATGATGCGTATTATAATAAAGCAAACATTGTACGTGAGCTTATAAAGTCTGATTTTGACAAAGCTTTTGATCCGAAAGCTATCGGAGTAGATGCTATTTTGACACCAACTACTCCTACTCCAGCATTTAAAATAGGCGAGAAGAAGGATCCACTTTCAATGTATTTATTAGATATATTTACAGCTCCTGCAAATATTACAGGGATTCCTGCAATATCAATACCATCTGGGACGGTGGAAAGAGAAGGAAAAGATTTACCTGTTGGACTACAGATAATGGCAAATCATGGCAGAGAGGATATAATATTTAGTATAGGACGAAGTATGAGTATATAGTATACGTATAAGTATGGATTCATTTCTTACATTTTTAAATTTAGAATATGTTTATCTTAGGATATATGATTGTATAAAAAGTACATGCAGATTTGATAGTGACATTGCTTTTTTAGACAAGATGCGTCCTTATTCAATAATTATAGCTCTCCTGCTTTTTGCTGGAATAATATATGTAGTAATAAGAATTCGTCAGATTAGAAGAGAAGAAGAGGAAGATTTAGATGAGATAGTCGTCGCAAAAGGAATAACAAAAAAGAAGAGGGAACGGTGGAATAAGCTTGTCGATCTTGCTTCATCTGAAAATGAAAGCGATTGGAGGTTAGCAATCCTTGAGGCAGACACAATGCTTGATGATATGGTAGATGTAATGGGTTATAAGGGTGAAGGTCTTGGTGAGAAGCTTAAGCAAATAGAACGTAGCGATTTTAATACACTGGACAAAGCATGGGAAGCACACAAAGTACGTAACGCTATAGCACATGCCGGTACTGACTATATGTTAACAAAAAGGGAAGTCAGAAGGGTTATTGATTTGTATAAACAAGCTTTTGAAGAATTTGAGTTTATATAAACTTGCAATTTATTGATATTTGAGGTATTATGTTGTGCATAGCGGAGTGGAGAAGTAGTATCTCGGGAGGCTCATAACCTCCAGGCCCTGGTGCAATTCCAGGCTCCGCAACAAGCAAAAACAAAGAGGTGCTTTTTAGCACCTCTTTGTTTTTGCTCTATTGTGCGAAGCCTGGAATTGCAAGTCGGAAGAAACGTGCCAGTGGCACGTTTGTGAGACGGGGTCGAGAACACTTAGTATTTTATGAGGTACGAAATAAAATATTTAGTGATTCGTGACCAATTCCAGGCTCCGCACATGGGACTTTTTCTCATCCAAACATTTTCAATCGCAGAGCGATATAGAAAATATTCTCCTTTGAAACCACGGACTTTTGCTTTATCTTTCGGCGCAAAAGTTCCGTTCAAGTCCCACCGACCGCATAAGAAAAGCCCCCTGAAAGGGGCTTTTCTCTATTGCGCGGTCGATGGGACTTGAACCCACAACCTCTCGCGTGACAGGCGAGTGCTCTAACCAGTTGAGCTACGACCGCATACGAGAAGTATTGTAACAAAAAATATTAACATTGTCTCGTTTGTGTCGACGGGAGGAATCGAACCTCCGACCTCAGCTTTATGAGTGCTGTGCTCTAACCATCTGAGCTACGCCGACATATACCTACAAAAAATACCATTTTTAACTACTAAATTCAACATATGTGGATAAATCATTGACATATTTATGTATCTTGATTACACTTAAATTAGAAGTACAAATTAGTTTAATGTCGTGTTTTCTTATACCTGTGTCAGGTATAACTTGTAGGTTTTAAAGATTTATCTGTTGGGTTGCTTCGTGCAGAGCAGGTGTCTAGCCACTACTCTGTGCGGAGCTTCTCCCCTTACTTTTGTGAAAGGAGGTGCCCATCTGATTTAAGAGTAAAATGCTAGAAGGTAGGTATATCAGTGGATGATGTTTTTTAAAGAAGTATAGTTTTTTGTAACATTGTAAGATTTTTTATTTTGCTGTATTTAATCTTAAAATGGAGTAAAAATTATGAATGTCTTTTTGAAAGCAATTATGGACACAACAAGTCAGTTCACGGTTTTGGAAGTAACGAACGCAAATATGGCGACTGCCGGTGCGGTAACAAATCTGAAGAGAAGAAAACAGGCAAAGACTACTTCTAGGCAATAGAAAAGATAGAGGTGCCTAGACCTCACACTAACAACCCCTCGTTTTTCGATATTGAAGTTAGTATAACTTTAATTTAGAGAGCGAGGGTGTTTCTTTTTGTAAAATTTTTAAACCACCACTCTTTTTATAAGTGGATTTATAGTAGTAAGTATTTCGTATGTATAGATCACAGTATCAGCTATGTCCATTTGGTCGTCTGCTGTCAAAGTTTCAAGACCGCTTTTACCGATTAAAGTTACTATGTCTCCCACGCGCGTGGTAGCGCTATTGCACTCAATTATTATCAAATCCATAGACACTAATCCAACGATTTTACACTTTTTGTCTTTTACAAGCACTTGCCCTTTGTGTGAAAGCGCTCTTGCAAAGCCATGCCAATATCCGATAGGTATCATTGAGACAGTTGTATTCTCTTCCATCTTTTCTGCCATATCATAACCAACATAATCACCCTTTTTTAATTTCTTTATTTCACTTATTTTAGTCTTCCAGCTTAGTACAGGTTTAAGCACAAGTTCCTTTTTAAGCACAAGTGAGTGTTGAGCTCTGCTTTCTTTGGACGGAAAGTAGCCATAAAGCCCTATACCAACACGCACCATATCAAAGTGTGCTTGTGGGTATAGGAGTGTGCCTCCAGTACCAGACGCATGGAACATTATTTTTCCAAGACCAAACCTTTTAAACACCGTTTGGACTTTTTTAAATTCTTCAATCTGTTCGTTCGTATAGTGGGGGTAAGTAACATCTTTCGCAGATGCAAAGTGCGTATAAGCGCCCTTTAGTTTTCCACTTAGTTCATTGCTTTTTATAAGCTCAATAACCTTTTGTATATCATTTGGGAAGAATCCTTGCCTGTGCATCCCTGTATCTACTTTTATATGAAAAAAAGGACTGTCCTTTATATTGGCGACCTGTTTAAGTGTTTCAAAAGTAGAGACGGTAATCTCTAGATTATTCTCTGTAGCTATTTGAATTTCTTCTTTTGAAAGCGTTGGACCAAGTACTAAGATTGGTTTTGTGATCTCTACAGAGCGAAGTGTCTTTCCTTCATAGACACTGTCCACACAAAAACCATCAACTTTGTCATTGACTATAAGTGAGAATTCTCGCAGACCATGCCCATATGCATTGGATTTAACCACAGCATACATTTTGGTCTTTTTCTTGAGGATAGAGCGAATAGTCTTTACATTGTGCAAAGCTGCCTTTTTATCTATCTCAACCCATGTTTTAAGGTTTGGTATCATATATATGTAAACTATACCATACCAAAAAAGTTGGATTTACGATATACTTTGAATTGTTAAGCCGTTGTAGCTCAGTTGGTAGAGCGCACCCATGGTAATAAACAGGTCTACCGCTGAATTAAAAAGAACGTTGATAAATAAAGGTTTTGGAAAGATTTTCTGTAACCGTGGGCATACTTACGGGGGAAACAGGTCATTGGTTCATTAAAAACGTAGAGTGCCGTTGTAGCTCAGTTGGTAGAGCGCACGCATGGTAAGCGTGAGGTCCGCGGTTCAATCCCGCGCAACGGCTCAAAGAAACAACACTGCAACTTACAAAGCAGTATTATGGATATAGAAATATTGGCACAGAAGTTTTACGATTACTCATCGTTTATCCGAGGTTATTCGCCAACAACCATCAGAAGATATAAGTCGTCGTTGAGTTATTTCACAAAGTTTACAGGCGCTCAAAATCTTGAAGATATAACTGACCAGAATGTAAGGCGGTTTTTCCTTAACGGTAGGGTTGAGCGAAATTGGAAGGCAAACACATTTGTTTGTTATCATAAATCCTTACTCGTATTCTTTCAATGGTGTGTTGAGAACGGGCACATGGAAAGCAATCCCGTTGAAGATATTGAAGTACCTAAGATAGAAAAAAGACTTCCGTCAAAACTTACAAAACAAGAAGCATTACGACTATTGGAGGTTGTTTACAATTATCCTTATTTCTACAAACATCTTCGGTTCAGAAATCACGCCATATTCTCAACATTCATTTTTGCAGGACTTCGAAAAAGCGAGCTAATCAATTTGAAACTTACAGATGTGGATGTTGAGAACCTGACTATATTTGTTCGCCAAGGTAAAGGAGGTAAGGATAGGATAATACCAATGAGCTATACATTAGCTTCAAGTCTAAAAAAATATTCAGAAGAGAGAAAGAAACTAGGAAAGACTTGTCCAGAATTTTTTGCATCAGTTTGTCGTAACTCTGGTTTTACTGAAAATGGAATAAAGTGGCTGGTGCTGGAGATGAGGAAAGCGTCTGGAATTAGGTTTACTATTCACCAATTACGGCATACGTTTGCCACTCTTATGCTAGAAGGGGGTTGTGATATTTATAGTCTTTCAAAGATGATGGGGCATAGTGATATTAAAACAACCACAATCTATCTAGCTGCTAGTGCAGAGCATTTGAGATCACAAATGACGAAACATCCTCTAAATGATTTAGTTTAAAATATTTGGTATAATTACATTACAATTGCATAAGAGGTGACCTAACCCTTAATTTTTAGTTTAAGATATGGTCGAAAATCCCAACGAAGATACTGAACCCCGCGTTCAGCGACTCTTCGTTGGGTCATATCTCGAAAGGGGTATGTGGCCGCAAGGCTTAGCTGGTGCGGGGCTCAGTGTTTTTTATACAGCTCCGCAAGTAATGTTAATTGCTATGTGGAGTAAAAACCCCAACGAAGAAGAAATCACAAAAGAAGATGTGCAGAATAAAACAAGGAAGAGAGTTCTCTTGTCTATACTGCAAGTGTTTTTATTTTTTCTAATATTTCTCTCTTATATTGTTTTTGAACAAGTAGATGGTGTAATTTCATTTCTTGTCCCCAACCTTGTTGTATTGGTTTGGCTGTTTCTTTTTTTCTACAAAAGAGAGCTTTAAAAAATTCATTAGTGTGAAAATAGAAATTCCAAAAGAATATATAAATCACTTTGCAGGAGCGACTGTTTATGTTGCTTACTGTCGAAAGTCTTCAATGTTTCTAATGAACAAAGACCAAAAAGAGAATTTTAAAAAAACACTGAAGGAGGCTTGGGTGAATTATGGAGACAGGTGTGAGAAGGGCATAAGTGTCCAAGTGGATAAATTAGATATAGAAAATGGAACAATAGAGATACCCAGTAAAACCCCTCTAAAGGGCGAAGATAGGGTATTTATAAGGCAAAAAGCAGGTATTGTACTCTCTTAATCTAAAAGTCTTCTATGTGGCTATTTTGAATATAGCTTGACAAATTCTAACTTAAGGAATAAACTTTGAATATACTTTTTAGTATTCAGAGTATGACAAAACAAAAGAGATGGAAATCTGGCTCATATCGCCAACAATATCAATATAAGAGCTTTTTGCCCGAGAAGGTAAATGCTCCTTTTGAATGGGAGGATGCACGAATAGACCTCCTTCTTAGTGATGCCATGAGATACCTTGGAGAACTCAATGCTTACTCCACGCTTGTCCCTGATGTAGATTTTTTCATACAAATGCACATCTCAAAAGAAGCCACAGTATCGAGTCGTATTGAGGGAACAAAAACAAATCTTGATGAAGCACTTCTCTCAGAGAATGAAGTTGACCCTGAAGATCGAGATGACTGGAGTGAGGTTCAAAATTATATTAAAGCGATTAATTATTCAGTTGGAAAACTTTCTGAAATTCCACTTTCAGTACGCTTAGTAAAAGATACTCACAAGGTGTTGCTTTCTGGTGTGCGTGGATACAGCAAACTTCCAGGAGAAATACGCACAAGTCAAAACTGGATTGGAGGATCATCTCTTACTGATGCGGCATTCATTCCACCTCATCACACTGAAGTCCCAGAGCTTTTTGATGATTTGCAGAGATTTTGGCACAACACCGATGTGCAGGTACCAGAGTTAATAAAAATAGCATTGACGCACTACCAGTTTGAGACCATTCACCCCTTCCTTGATGGGAATGGGCGTATTGGACGCTTGCTTATAACTCTCCAACTGATTGATCTTGGTATTCTCCAAAAACCGACACTTTATATTTCAGATTTCTTTGAGCGAAATAGAACTGCATATTACGACTCGCTCTCTCGTGTGAGGCAAAGTAATGATATCGAACACTGGATACGATTCTTTTTGAAAGGGATTATGGAGACTGCAAAAAAAGGAAAAGAAACCTTCGAAGAGATTATTTCCTTGCGTAAAAAATATGAAGATAAGATCGAGTCACGCATGGGGGTTAAACGCCAGAAACTTGCTAAACAACTATTGCTTAAGCTTTTCTCAAAACCTGTTGTTACCGTAAATGACATTGCAGAAATGTTGAATGTTACTTTTCAGACAGCAAACACATTTGCAAAGGAGTTTGAAACTCTAGGACTTTTTGAGGAGAAGACTGGTTTTTCTAAAAATCGTATCTTTTATTTGCGTGAGTATTTAAAACTCTTTAACCATTAAAAACTATGAATGATTTCAGTAAAAAAGCAGCACTAATTTGGAACATCGCAGATATTTTGCGCGGTGGTTGGAAACAACATGAATATCAAGATGTTATTCTACCGCTTTTGGTTTTGAAGCGTCTTGATGCAATCCTCTCTGATTCAAAAGAAAAGGTGCTTGAAAAGTATAACGAATATAAGGGAAAGGTTGATGTTGAACCTATCTTGAAGAAAACTTCAGATGTTGGGTTTTACAATGTTTCTCCATATGACTTCAAGAAACTCACAGAAGACCATACTCACATTATCAAGAACTTCAGAAACCACTTGAATGGATATAGTGAGAACATTCGCGATATTTTTGAGAAATTCAATTTTGATGCACAGTTAGAACGATTGGCTGGAGGTAATATGCTCTATCTCATTATCCAGGAGTTCAATAGAGTTGATCTTCACCCAGATAGCGTAGATAACCACCAGATGGGACTTATTTTTGAAGAGCTTCTTCGTAAGTTTTCCGAAATGTCTAATGAAACTGCTGGAGAGCATTACACACCACGAGACGTGATACGCATTATGGTTGAAGTGTTGTTTACACCTGATGACAAGGAATTGAATAAACCTCACGTTATCAAAACTGTATATGACCCTGCCTGTGGCACAGGAGGTATGCTTACTATCGCAAAGGATTATATTCTCAACGAAGTGAATGATAAAGCAGAGATATATTTGCATGGACAAGAAATAAACTCTGTAACATATGCTATCGCAAAGTCAGACATGCTTATCAAGGGTGAAGACCCTGAACTTATTCGAGGTGGAGAAAAAGACCATACAAAAGCAAGCACGCTTTCTAATGATCAGTTTTTTGGAGAAACTTTTGATTATGGTTTGTCGAATCCGCCATACGGAGTTGATTGGAAAAAAGATAAAGATGCAGTAGACAAAGAAGAAACTCGTGGGTTTGCAGGGCGTTTTGGTGCAGGTACTCCGCGCATATCAGATGGTCAGCTTTTATTCTTACAACATCTTGTATCAAAAATGCGTCCAGAAAAAGATGGTGGATCACGTATTGCTATTGTTCATAACGGCTCACCTCTTTTTACAGGAGATGCAGGAAGTGGAGAAAGTGAAATTCGTCGGTGGTTACTTGAAAAGGATTACCTTGAGGCAATCATTGCTCTACCCGACCAACTCTTTTACAACACAGGTATTAATACATACCTTTGGTTTTTAACAAACAGAAAATCACACAGACGTAAAGGGAAGGTACAGCTTGTTGATGGACGTGAATTTTATGCCAAAACACGAAAGAGTCTCGGGGCAAAACGCAAAGAAGTAGACGAAAAAGGACGAGAGAAGATTCTTAAATTATACTCTGACTTTAAGGAGAATGAGTTTTCAAAGATATTTGATACGACAGAGTTTGCGTACCGACAGATAACAATCGAGCGCCCTCTCCGTCTTAATTTTCAAGTATCACCAGAACGTATTGAGCTGGTTAAAGAAGAGAAAACTATCGAGCGTCTAAAGCCAAAAGATCAGGAGGTAATTATTTCTGCACTTACTTCATTTCCTGATAACAAGTTATTTGTCGACAGAGACGCCTTTCTTAAGGTATTCAATCCTCATGTAAAAGATTTAAAACTGAGCGCCTCAGTAAAGAAAGCAGTTCTTAATGGTCTTTCTGAACAAGATGATAGTGCGGCTATATGTTTAGACAGCAAAGGAAATCCAGAGGCAGATAATAATTTAAAAGATCAAGAGAATGTTTCTTGGGGTATTGACGTTAATGAGTATTTCAATACAGAGGTTAAGCCATACGTGGAAGACGCCTGGGTAAATGAGGATATTTGTGACCACAAAGATAATAAGGTTGGTAAGGTTGGGTATGAAATTCCATTCACGCGGTATTTCTATAAGTATGAGGCACCACGAGACCTTGAAAGCATTGAAAGGGATATTGAGGGTGTAGAAAACGAGCTTCTTGAGCTTTTGAAGCAATTATAATTATGACTAAGTTAACGCTTACAAAAAAATACGGAGCATACCCACAGTATAAAGACTCTAGCGTGGATTGGATTGGGAAAATTCCTAAAGAGTGGGGTGTCACAAAGTTTAAGGGAGTTTATTCAGTTAGTAATGAACGAGTCCGTGACTATAAAAATGTAACACAACTACTTTCTGTTTCTGGATATCGTGGTATTGAAAAGAAAGATGTGAGCTCTATGGATGGTCAGATGCCTTCCGAAGATATTGGTGCTTATAGGATAGTCAGACCTGGGCAATTAGTTGTTAATACAATGTGGTTAAACTACACAGGGTTAGGAGTATCTAAGTTTACTGGATATGTTAGTCCCGCATATAGGTCATACAATGTATCAGAAAAAATGGACCCTTCTTTTGTTCATTATTTGATGAGGTCTATTCCTTATGTACAAAAGTACTCAAGTTTATTGTATGGAATTCGTCCCAATTCATTACAAGTAAAACCAAATGATTTTGAGTCGATAGAGATATTTGTTCCAAAGAAAAATGAACAAAAGAAAATTGCAGATTTTTTAGATGATAAAACAGCGACAATTGATAACATTATCGAAAAAAAGAAACAACAAACAGAATTACTCAAAGAGAAACGAGCAGCGGTTATAAATCATGCAGTTACTAAAGGACTTGATCCTAAAGCAAAACTTGTTGATAGCGGTTTCCAGTGGTTGGGTAACATACCAACTAATTGGAATGTTGATAAAGTTGCTCACCACACACTGGTAAATAGTGGTGGAGTTTGGGGCGAAGAAGACCTATTGGAAGATGGAGTGACCGTTCTTAGGTCTACAGAAATTACACAAAACGGTGAATGGAACTTAGCAGATCCCATAACCAGGAAGCTTTCTGCCTCAGAGTATAAAAAGGCAAAGTTGTTTGAATATGATTTGTTAATAACTAAATCAAGCGGTAGCGCAGATCATCTTGGTAAAACCGCGATTGTGACGAAAGAGATAGAAATGATGGGGTGTGCATATTCTAATTTTATGCAGAGGATAAAGTTAGATAACAGTTTTCTACCACGATTTTTCTTCTACTTAATCAATAATAGTATTGGGCGCGATCAAATAAATTATTGGGGGTCAACTACATCTGGACTAGTTAATTTGAATGCTTCTCTTATAGGGCGATTTGTATTCCCAATTCCTCCTATCGAAGAGCAGAAAGAAATAGTGGCTTATCTTGATAAAAAAATATCGATTTTTGATACTGCAATTAGTAACGTCGAAAGGAGTATAGATTTGATAAATGAATTTAAATCGTCACTGATCTCCCACGCCGTAACTGGAAAAATAAAAATATGAGCAAAACAAACACAAAAGAAATAGGTTTCGAAGAATTGATTGAGAAAAAGCTCAATAAACTTCACAAGTATCGTATCCGTACTTCAAGTGACTTTGATAAAGTACTTGCGATGGATAAGGGACTTGTTATCGAATTTATACAAATATCACAACCTGATGCTTGGGGTAAGTTGGTGGATCAATACGAAGCCGATGTTGAGTCTGAGTTTCTAAAACGACTCGATGCAGAAATATCTGACAGAGGCCTTCTAAGTGTTTTCCGTGAAGGAGTGACAGATAGGGGTATAAAAATTAACATCGCATTTTGGAAGCCACAGAGCCACCTTAACGAAGAAGTGTGGAAGGACTATGAGATGAATATCTTGAGCGTGATGCGCCAGGTGAAATACAGTACGAAGAATGAGAATTCTATTGACGTTGTTATTTCCTTAAACGGATTGCCGATATTTACCGTTGAACTTAAAAATCAACTCACAAAACAGACAGTTCGAGATGCAATCCGACAGTATAAAACAGATAGAGACCCAAAAGAGAAATTGCTTAGATTCAAGCGATGTCTTACGCATTTTGCGGTGGACACAGAACAAGTGTACATGACAACTCAACTTAAAGGTCTCGCTACACGTTTTCTGCCATTTAATAAGGGGCACAAAAATTCATCAGGTAATCCTGTAGTAGAGGGGAAATATAAAACCCATTATCTATGGGAGGATGTTTGGTCAAAAGATAGTGTTCTTGATTTAGTTAGCAATTTTATACATCTCCAAGTAGAGGAAAAGGAAGATAAGAATGGAAAAAATATAAAAGCAGAAGTGATGCTTTTCCCCAGATACCATCAACTGGATACAGTTCGACGGATTATTGAAGATACTCGCGAGAGTGGTTCAGGAAAAAATTACCTTATCCAACATAGTGCTGGATCTGGTAAGAGTAATACGATAGCGTGGTCCGCACATAGATTGTCTGAACTACACAATGAAAAAGATGAGAAGGTCTTTGATTCGATCATTATCATTACAGACCGCCGAATACTTGACAGACAACTCTCAGAGACCGTAGAGAGCTTCTCACAGGTGCGTGGTGTGGTAAAGCATGTGGAGAGCTCTGCAGAGCTTAGAGAAGCGTTAGAAGGAGGTATAAAAGTAATCACAAGCACATTACAGAAGTTTCCTGTTATTGTAGATGCTATTGAAGAAGTGCAAGGCAGTAGGTTTGCTGTACTTATTGATGAAGCACATTCATCACAGACAGGAGAAGCTGCTGCAGATTTGCGGCAAATTCTCACCCTTGATGATGCAGAAGAGGAGGCAAATAAGGAAATAAAGGTATTCAAAACGTCAGAAGATTTGATTATAGAGCGAATGAAAGCCCGTAAGGTGAAGACTCCAAATGTGAGTTTCATTGCCTTCACCGCTACTCCAAAACAAAAGACACTTGAATTGTTTGGAACAGAAGACCCACTTACGAATAAGTTTTTCCCATTTTCTCTATACTCAATGCGACAGGCAATTGAAGAGGGATTTATTCTTGATGTTCTTAAAAATTACACGACTTATCAAACGTACTTTGAGTTATTAAAAAAGGTAGAAGATGACCCAGAGTATGACAAAACAAAAGCCCAACGACTTTTGATTGGGTACGTAGAAAAACACGACCATGCTATTAAAAGAAAAACACAAATAATGGTCGAACATTTTGAGGAAAAAATATCCCCACTTATATACGGACAATCAAAAGCAATCATTGTAACTAAGTCACGATTACACGCAGTGAAGTACAAATTAGCTTTTGATAAGTATTTGAAAGAGAAAGGTTACCCACACAAAGCATTGGTGGCATTTTCTGGATCGGTGCGTGATGGTAAGCTCGATTACACTGAGCCACAAATGAATGGTGGTGTCTCTGAAAAACAGACTGCAGAAGAGTTCAAAAAAGATGAGCATAAGTTCTTGATTGTAGCTGAAAAGTTTCAGACAGGATTTGACCAACCATTACTTTCAGCCATGTATGTTGATAAGAAGTTGGGAGGAGTAAGCGCTGTACAAACCCTGTCTCGTCTTAATCGCACAATGGCTGGGAAGACAGATGTTTTTGTACTTGATTTCGTAAATGAAACAGATGTTATTAAAGATGCATTCCAACCTTACTACACAACAACAATACTTTCTGAATCCACTGATCCAAATATATTGCACGACTTAGAGAGAGATGTGCTCCATTTCAAGCTTTTTAGTCCTACAGAAATGGCAGGGTTTATTGAAGAATATCTTAATGGAGCAAGCCCAGACAGGTTGAATGCAATTTTAGACGTAGTTGTTGAACGCTCACTCTCTTTGCTTGACGAAGAGAGAGATGAATTTAAAGCAAAAGCACAAGATTATATACGTAAGTATGGTTTTGTATCGCAAATCGTAACATTTGAAGACCCTAATCTTGAGAGACTTTATATCTTCCTAAAATTCTTGGTTAGAAAACTGCCGACACGTTTAGTCCCTTTACCGTATGAGGTTCTGGAAGCAGTAGATATGGATTCGTATAAGGTTCAAAAGATAGCTGATACACGCGTTAGACTTGAAAACGAAGATGGAAAGCTTGACCCTATGGGTAAAGGAGGAGGAAAGACTCCAGACAATGAAATAAAAGACTCACTTTCAAAAATAATTAAGGAAATAAACGACAGGTTCGGTACGGTGTTTTCTGATAAGGATAAGGTGATTCTTAACTCTTTAAGTAGTAAATTGCTGGATAACAAAAACCTTGAAGGGTCGATTAAGAACAATACACGCAATGCTGCGAAGATAAAATTCAACAAGATGTTCAATGACGAACTGGTCGAGATGCTCAATAGTCATTTTGACTTGTACAAGAAACTAGACTCCAGTCCAGAATTGAAAGAGTTCGTGAACGACCGCATCTTTGAGTTTGTCCTAAAGAAGACAGATAAAAAGTAAGAAATATGGAGGTATTCTTTAAAAAATTTCTAATAAATATTAAACTCACTGATCTCCAAAAGGAGGATGCGAAAACGAAGACAAAGAGTGTCTGCAAGGCACTCCACAATAAGTATTACCCGAGTGTTGAATATAATGGCGGCACTAAATTTTTAGTTGGTTCATATGGCAAATACACAAACATAAGACCTCCGAAAGATATTGATGTAATTTTTAAGTTGCCAGAGGAGGAGTTTTTTAAATACGATTCTTTGTCTGGAAACAAACAGTCCCAATTACTACAAGATGTTCGTAGTATTTTGAAAGACACCTTTAGTACTACTGATAAGATAACAGCGTTCGGTAAGGTTATTGTTATTAACTTTAGTGAAGGAAGTCATTCGGTTGAACTTCTTCCCGCGTGGCAACTTGAGTCTGGTTCATTCAGAATACCCAATACCGAGAACGGTGGATCTTGGGATGTGTGGAGCCCATTGGCAGAAGCTAAAAATATCGATCAATCTAGTGTGGCGACCAAGTGTACTCGATCACTGATAAGAATACTGAAAGTGTGGGTAACTAATAATGGAACCTCTTTAAAGTCATTTGTTCTTGAGATATTAGTTGTTGATTATCTAAAGGAAAAACACAGCAACGAAGTATTAGTCACATACCCAGAACTCGTATTAGGGTTTTTTGAATTTCTTAAGGAAAAGAAAAATGGATCAATTTTATTACCAGCTTCTGGAACATTAATGAATATTGGAGAGGATTGGTATTCCAGAGCAGAAACTGCATGCAGTCGTTCTGAAAAAGCAATTACATTTGAAAATGAAGGAAAACAGAGGGATGCCTCACTTGAATGGAGGAAAGTTTTTGGTAATGATTTTCCAGTAGCAGAAGACATTTCTGACAGTGCTTTATCAAAAGTGAGCGAATTAACAAAGTTATATCCTTCTGATAAAGAAGAAGGCATAACATCTACATATGGAATCCCAGTCCGAATTGTTTCTGGATATCAAGTTGAGATGGATGCTGATGTTACACAAAATGGATTTCGACCAGGTTTACTCAGTTCTTTTTTGAACAAAAGATTTCCACTGTTAAAAGGAAAAAAATTGAAATTCAAGATAACCCATATCAATATACCAACCCCGTATAAGATAATGTGGAAAGTAAGAAATTTTGGCGATGAGGCAAGGCGTGCTGGTGGTCTACGTGGAGAGATAACTGAGGATTTTGGTTTCAACACAAAAGAAGAAAATACTCTATATCACGGCGAGCATTATGTCGAATGTTATGCAATAAAAGATGGAGTATGTATTGCTATGGACAAGGTATTAGTGCCAATTGGAAAAGAACATGAATAAAATTGAAATTTTAAAACAAGAGTGCCAAACAATTGAGGATAATGCTCGACACACTGCTGAAGCACACTACATAATTTCCGCTAAAAATAAGCGCATGGCTTTTATTATGGAAGTGATACCTGCACTCATAGCCGCACTCTCTGGCTTTCTGGTTGTCGGATCCATAGTTCCTCCTCTATGGGGATGGTTAACTGTTATTTCTGCTGTAGTTACTGCCACAAGTAGTATTATTAGCCCACATAGGTCATATTACGAAAATTTGAATGCAGCAAAATCTTTTACTGTAGTAAAAAACCGAGCTAAGTCGCTCGCTCTATCATTTGCAAATTTTCACACAGAGGAGGAACTGTTGAAGGAAGTTCGAAGTCTATCAGATTATTATAATCAATTAGTTCTCCTCACTCCTCCAACTCAAGAGTGGGCATATAAAAAAGCTGAAAAAAAACTTTCTAAATAATGAAATATCTTCACGACAGAGAATATTACGAAGATTTATACAACAAAGGAACTGTCAGTCGCTGTCGCTGGGCCGAAGACTTTTATAGTCGATATGAACCGAAGAACAAACCCAAGACTGACGAAGAAAAGTCTATGTATGACTCAGTTCAAAAAACAGCTCTACACTATGATCTTCTATTCACGACTGGTGAGAGGTATTTGGATAAAGAAAAAACTGTTCAAGGGTGGATTGACAGAGATACTGAAAGACAAGAACTATATGACACTGCAAAAGCCCCAAGTGGTGTTTATTGCGCCTCTTGTAACAAGTCCATGTCAGCCACTTTTAAAACCTTATATGATTTAGAAAAAGATAGAGAGGAGCAAGTATTGTTTATGTATGATTGCCCACAAGGGTGTATGCAACGCCGTTCTTTTTTTCAGGATGGTAATGAATGGAATCCGAAGTCAAAAGTGTGCTCTAAATGTGAAGGAACACTTTCATTAAAGAATAAAGGAACAGATAAGAAATCGATCATAGAGGAAACTTGCCAGAAGTGCGGGGCTGTCACCATTGATGAATTTAAGTTTTCTTCTGAAGAAGAAGATAAGGATTTTGAAAAGGATTGTGAACGATTTTGTTTATCTGCAAACAAAGGAGCTGACTATATAGAGACCAAACAGTGGTTTAAGGATATGGAAGAGTTGGTGAAAGAGATCAAAGAAAAAGAAAACTACAAAGATGAATATGAAGCCGTCTCAAATCTAGAGAAATTAACAATTGTACAGTTAGAAAAACGCTTATTCTCCATTCTTGAAAAGAATGGATATGTAAATCTTTTGTTTGATAAACCAGAAATAGATATAGATGTACGTGTTGGTTTCACCATTAATGATGATCGTGACGACAGAGACGAATATACAAGTAGAAGTAATCTTAAGAAGGTAATTGAAAGATCATTATTAAATACTAACTGGAGACTAATGAGCCAAGGCATATCTTACCGTCTTGGTATTTTGACGGGTCGACTTAGGGGGTATGAAAATGAAAAAGACTTATTAAAACTCGTGAGTTTTGGTAAGAAATAGTATAATTGAAATATATATGGGTAATCTATCAAGACTAAAAAAGGTTGAATTACGAGAAGCATGGAGACACGAAGCCATGGATTTTACTAATTGGCTGGCTAAAGAGGAAAACCTCACGCTTTTAGGCGATGAGATTGGTTTTGATATTCAACTTACTCAAACTGAAGCGGCGGTAGGTAGTTTTAGTGTTGATATTCTTGCAGAAGAAGCAAATACAGGAAATAAGATAATCATCGAGAATCAATTGGAAATGACTGACCACGATCATCTTGGGAAAATCATTACCTATGCTTCTGGATACGATGCTCGTGTAATTGTATGGGTTGTAAAAGATGCTCGAGAAGAACATCGAAATGCCGTTGACTGGTTGAACGAGCACACTGACGAGAACCTTGAGTTTTATTTGGTTCGCATTGAAGTATGGCAGATAGAGAACTCACCACTTGCTCCTAAGTTTGAAATCCTCTCTCGTCCTAATGACTGGGCGAAGGCGGTTAAAGAGTCAACAGGAAGAACGGCATTAACTGATACGAAATTAAAACAGTTAGAATTTTGGACTCAATTTAAAGAGTACGGAAAAGAAAATAGTAAGACACTTAGATTTCAAAAAGCATATCCACAACACTGGACTAATGTCAGTATTGGGCATAGTAATCTCCATGTGGCACTTACTATAAATTCACGTGATAGTCAGTTAGCTGTGGAGGTTTATATACCAGATAATAAAGAACTCTACGCAACTCTTTTAGAACATAAAGATGAGATTGAAACGGCGGTTGGAGAAAAGCTCGAATGGATGGAATTACCAGAGAAGAAGGCCAGTAGAATCAAAATCTCTCTTTCTGCAGAATTTGAACAAGAAGATAAGTGGGAAGAATACTTTGAATGGCTACTAAGGAAGGCGGAGAAATTTAAGGAAGTATTTCCTAAATACTGGGGATAAGAGTTATTTTCTTGATATAATATTAGTATGAATACTGATATTTATACAGTGCAAAACAGACCATTACAGAGGTCTGATACTGCACTAACGCAAGAAATCGTTAGTGCGATAGTTCAACGTATTCGAAATGGTAAACCAATTACTAAAAGGGGGCGAAAAACCCTACTGTTAGACTATACTCCAGAACAGATACCTATAAGTGTTTCGACATATACATCGTGGCTCAGGAGAGGCACTGTGGCGCTTAATAGTAGCGATAATAAGTCACTACAGGATGCTGTGAACGAAGCACGGATTGAAGGAAGGCAACGCTTACACGAAGAAATGCTACGTAAAGCAGAAGAAGTGCTCGCATCCCATTTAGATATGTCTACGAAGGAAAAAATAGTGCACAAACGCATCAACAAAGATGGAAAATCAGAGTTAAAAAATGGAATGCGAGTGGTTCCTAAGCTTGTTGATACAAAGCAGCGGGCTGCAGAGTTTGTGGCTAAGAAACTCGACCCACAGACATATGGAGACACTCTTAAAACAGACAATCGTCACCTAGTATTTTCTCTGTCGGCACTTCGAAAATATGAAGAGGAAAAGAGACGGCAAGAAGCTTGATATTTTATAATGATTGGTTTATTATATAAGTAGGTCAGACGTGGTAGTTCGGACAAGGGCGAGATTCCCTTATCCAATAAAAATAAGACGGACTACAAAAACGTCAGCAAGGATAATTGGCGAGGAGGTGAAAGTCCTTAACAACCAAAATTACGTACGCGGTTATCTTTTTACAACTTAGAGTAGCGTCTCATAAAAAACGCACCCTTAACGGGTTTATAATCGATGGGTTTTGATGACTTTCCCTAAAAAAGAAGGATTGTTGAGTTGGTATTCAACAGCACCTACGGTTATAGACACCAGCCGTGGTTACTTTTTTCCACGAAAATAAAAGATAAGGGGTGAGTTCTGATAGGTAACTATTAGATCTTGCTTTTTCTCTTTCTCCTAACAATTTCATAGTGTGTAAAAAGCGGGTCTAACAGACTCGCTTTTTTGCTTTTAGTTAATTATTGGAACTCACCCCTGCTCTGCTGAGGTGAATTATTAATTAATAACTAATTAAGGTTATGGATAAGAATAAAAAAGTATTCTTTGTGAACGAAGGGGAGGTTCTTTTTATTTTAAAAGAAATGCTCCATCGTAAGTTAACAGACAAAGAAAAAGAAGATGCGCGTAAGTATTTTGAGTTAAAAAATGGATTTTCAAAAATTTCTCGTGAAAATCTTAAAGAATCCGCGGGTGTATTTATTGAGCACCTCTTGAGTAATGAGAAACAGGACAAAGGTGTCGGTTTTACTATTGATGAAGAATATATTAATAATGAGGTTGAAATTTACTATGAGAACGAAGGTATTGAAAGAAAAATGCTCTCTGATGATGAAAAGGAGGAAGTCTACTATAGGTTAATGGATAAACTCTTATTTATTGTTCAGGATAGTATTCAAGAGACCATAGATGATGTAGAGCTTCTAGAAAGGAATAATGGAGCAGAAAAACACTTCCCTCACCTTGAGGTGTACCGTAGAAATAAAAACTCACACCAAGATAATTGGTTAAAAGTTGGCTTTTTTAAGACAGAAGAAGATGTGGATCAGTTTCTAAGAGGTCACTATAACAGTCCGTATGACGAGTGTGCGGTCTTCAAGGTCGAAGAAAATAGAGACAGAGAGTTGGTATCTCTTCGTGGTCAAGATTACATTGAGGATGATGAGTTTTAATACTTATGACAAAAGATTTAAAACAATTATTCCTAGAATATAAAGATTACTGTACTTACACTAGTAGGCTTAGACCAGCAACTATTAAGGGCTACTCAGAAGCATTTAAGCATTTTGAGAATCTTGTGCCAGAGGTAAAAATACCAGACCATCTCACAACAGACAAAATGTCCGAGTTCTTTAAAATGCTACAAACAAGGACACGCGTAGTTGGTAAGGGCGAAAAGAGGGTTGGAGTTAAGGATTCCACGGTTCGAACATATTGGAGTAAGTTAAACTCATTCTTCGAGTGGCTTCTTACAAAAAATTATATAGAAATAAATCCACTTTCAAGTATCAAGCCGCCAGAACCAGATTATAACGATAGGCGTGCACTTACTGGTAAGGAGGTTCACAAAATCCTTTCTGCGATTACTCTGCATAGCAACGCTGTACTAATATTGAAGAGAGACATGCTTTTAGTACATATCCTATTATTTTGTGGTTTACGAAAAGGAGAAGTACTTGGCCTTGAGGTAAGAGATATTGATATAGCAAATCGAAAAATAACAATCAGAAGTGAGACAACTAAATCTAGAAAAATGCGTGAGATACCTATTAACCAGACGCTCCTAATTCACCTAATCGATTATCTTAGTGAAAGAAAGAAGTATAAAACAGAGAAGCTCGTAGTCTCTAGGAATGGAGATAGAGGTTTAAGTGAAGGTGGTTTAATTCATTGGGTTAGGAAGTATAAAAAACTCTCTGGTGTAAATTTTCATCTACATAAGTTCCGACATACATTTGCTTGCAACCTGGGTACTCAAAACGTTAGTGCAATAAAGGTTCAGAAATTAATGGGTCATACTGACTTAAGAATGACTCAGAGGTATTTACGATCAATGACGGTTGATGATTTAAGAGACGGCATTAATAAGTTAACTGTTGATACTTTGGTGTAAATTTGGCATTATGATATTCGTCGAGTTATTAATTTACAAGTTAAATATAGTTGCAGTCAACCTTTTAGGAGGTTTTCATTTGAGCCTGTCGTGGGTAGTAAACAGGTCATCACAACGGCACATATTTAATGAACCAAAATCGATAACAAGCCTTCATTTCCAACGTTTTGTGGGGAAAGACCTTATACTTATTTATGGTAAGGGTGAGGTCCGCAGTTCAATTCTGCGCGACGGCTCCAGAGGTTTGCCGAAGTAGCTCAGTTGGTAGAGCAATTCACTCGTAACGAATAGGTCGGCAGTTCAATCCTGCCCTTCGGCTCCACAATCAGACAAGTTTCNATTTTCCCGACTTTTTGACGTGCGTCCGTAACGATGGCCCATTGTTTTTTCGCTACACCGCGCGCTTTGCGCACGGAAAGAGTAAGACCTATTTTAATTCCGACGGGGTTCAACCCGAAGATTTTTTGAAGGTTTTGTTTTTTGAGGGGNAGGGAAACCTTTTCGTCCATTTCATTCAGTGTTTTTGCGTCTTTTATCCAATTGCGAAGAGGTTCAACCCAAGCAATCGCCCCTTGCTCCAAATTGCCGATTTTCTCCTCCAGTGACTTCTTGCGAGAGAGAAGTTCTGCCTTCTCGGAGCGATAAATTTCTTGCTCAATATCTTGGTCAAGATATGCGTCAAGAAGTCGCTGGAGTTTTTGAGAGACATTTTGTATTTCACTTCGCAATTCTTGAGCGTGTTTGCCAGTAGAATAGATAGCTTCTCGTTCGTCTTTGTCAGCTTTCTTTGAAAGTTCCTCAGTCCATTCTTTCGGCATAATATATTTTTTGAGAAGCTCTGTAAGTTGTAAGTCAAACACTTCTTCGCGGACCGCTGGCTCTGCGCATTTTATTTTCTTATTTTTCCTCGTGCATCGGTAATATACATATTCGTGAACATTGCCGTTCTTCTGATGTTTAAACTTATGCTCGGCAGTTATCATCATTCCGCACGAACCGCATCGTACAAGACCGCACAGAGCTTGTGGTTCGCTTCCAGTACTCTTTGGTCGGCATTTCTTTTTCAAAACTGCTTGAACTTTATCAAAAAGATCTTTTGATATAATTGGTTTATGATTTCCTTCATAAAGTTCTCCAGCGTAGCGAAATAATCCGATATAGAATGGATTGAATAAAAGATAAGAAATTTGATCACGAGGAATTGGTTTTCCGCTTTTGGTTTTAATTTTGTTTTTGAAAAAGAAATCAGAAATATTTCCTAAATGTGAATTTTCTTCAGCATAGAGTTCAAAAGCTTGCTTTACTATTTTAGATTTCTTTTTATCAACAACAACTAGCTTTATTCGCGAGTCATTTAAATAACCGATAGGTGCAAGACCTGGATAATCACCGCGTTTTGCTTTTGCTTGAAGCCCGCGTTTAGTGTTTGTCTTCAAATCAAGAATAAACTGATTAGCCATTCCAAATTCTACACTTGTCATTAAAACATTATCTGTTGGATAGAAACTCCTATCATGCGTTTGGATATGTTGTATGACACCTTCTTGTAAAAGCCAGCTTACGCGTCCGCTGTCCACTGGATTGCGCGCTAAACGGTCAAGTTTCCAACATACGATTCCATCTGCTTCACCTTTTTCAATTAAAGAAAGCATTTCATCAAAGACAGGGCGACCTGGCTTCTTTGCTGACTGTCGTTCAATAAATTCTTGCGAGATAATTAATTTTTCATCTTTTGCAAGCGTGCGTAACACAGCGAGCTGATCCTCAATAGAACTGACTTGCTTGTCTTCAACATCTGTACTTTTGCGCGCGTATAGAAAATATTTTGTCATTGTAGTATTATATTTATATACATATACACTAACTTATAAACTATTATATATAAACTTATATAAGTATGTCAAAAAATAAATCGGGGATAAATAAAACAATTAGGGGATACAGACAAGAAAGGGGAATGTCACAAGAAGCATTAGCAAGAGCGGCGGATTTGTCTTTTCCGACTATTGTTAAAATTGAATCTGGAGATACGCCAAATCCGACAATTGATACAGTTAAAAAAATCGCAGATGCACTTGATGTGTCGGTAGATAAACTTTTGAAGTAACATGATACACGCTATGTTTTAAACGAAGTTATGTATTCTCATCAACAAAATTTTGCAAAAGCGCTTAAACAAACGAAGAATTTAAGAAGTCGCTATCTCCACACTCTTGCTGTTTTTAGGATTTATGAAAAATTCAGGAAACTTGCCGCGCCTAATATTGTTGGCAAGAAAAAAGCAGAGGCAAATGTTAAACTCTTTGGTAATCACCTGTACTTCTTTTCATCACTTCAAGAAGCAGCTCGATGTTATTTCTTCGTTGAGCTTGCGAAATTTTTTGACGAAAATAAACACGAGCAATCTCTAACAATTGAGCTTTTGTTAAATTCTCATTTTACCTCGTAGCTCTGCTACGAGCGTACCCACTCCAAATGATATATCATACTCTATATGGTAGATCACATTCTTAAGTCACATAATAAAAACTTAATAATCTTTCATCTAGTTTGTCCAGTAAAGTACAGAAGAAAGGTTTTTACCGAAGAAAACCAAAAAACTCTGAAATCAATATGTTTGGAACTAGGAATTCGTTACGAATACAATTTTCTTGAAATTGGTATAGACGAAGACCATGTTCACTTTTTAATACAAACGGTTCCAAACATATGGATTTCAGGAATGGTCAAGACCATCAAAAGCATTACCGCAAAGAAGATGTTTGAAAAACATCCAGAGGTAAAAACATTTCTGTGGGGACGACAATTCTGGACAGATGGTTACTACATCAATACCGTAGGGCAATACGGTAATTTAACTATGATTGAAAACTATGTAAAGAAACAAGGTATTAAAGATTATCATCAGATACATCATCAAACTCCAACTCTCTTCTAACGAACAACGAAGCTAATACCCCGTCAGCTCTGCTGCGGGGTAGTTTATTTATGGAGTATTTCAAAGGTGTAGAATATGTACCTAAGAAAAAAGAGATAGTGATTGAATCAGAAAGAACAGAAACAGGTTTCGTTACATCTTTTCATTTTGAATAACTTAGTCTCAAAACTGTAGATTAAAAAGGCGTTAGCACGATTTTGTGTTAACGTCTTTATTTTTTTAATCAACTAAAATCAGAAATCTTTTTCCAGTATTTATAAAAAACTTTATTTTCTTTCTTTATTTTTTCTGTAATATTAGCTTGAGTTATGCCTTTAAAATTTTTAAAGTAATAATCCCATACCTGCTTCTTAGTAGGGTTTTTCAAAAGAAATTCTACATGATCCCAATGAAACTTCTGAAGGAAAATAGCTATTGTAAGATCTTTTTTATCTTTATTTTTCTCAAGAATCCATTTTATATTTCTTGTCATATACTTCTCTCTCAAATATATTCTTATCCACCAAAGCCAATTTTTCAAAGCACAAGGATACATATATTTCCAAACTTCAAAAAACTCTCTACGCAATTCATCAGAACCATCTACATTGTATAGCAGAATGTTATGATCTTCACTCCATAGTTTTATAATATTATCCCACATTGGAATTTCAGACTCTGCATCGCCATATTCTTTAGATTTCTCCTTTAACCATTTTTGATATTTGCGCACTAATTTTATTGGCTTATTTTTACAAGAATATTTATTGTAAATAATATCGGGAGTTTTATTGTTATTAGCTTTTTCAAAAATAATAATATCTGGTCTATATTTTAAAACAGCCTCAGCTTGTCTATAATCAGAACCTTTCCAATTTTTAGTATTAATTTCTTCATCACAACTAATTTGTATAAATTGTATTTTCATATTTTTATTTTACTCATAATTAGAAGCGATTATATCTTCAGCTACTTTTTTACCAGTAACAACCGCCACCTCCATAGATGGAAAATAATAAAAATCTCCAGCTAAGTAAAGTTTAGGTATTTCTGTTTTTTGATACACTTTCTTTTTCTGATCTTTCTTGATTTTTTGTTTCTTCGATCTCTTCTTTTGTAAGATTAATCGTCTGTTTTCCT
>JGI26240J51127_1000141_pt1 | contig 36413 bp, 51 predicted proteins | sample SaaInlV_150m_DNA_5_FD_51127 | JGI IMG/M metagenome (IMG submission 51127)
TTTTTTCCAATCTAATATAAATTTTTGCAATAATTTTAAATCTGTATATCTAAAATCTCTAACAATTATCATAAGTTTCAGTTCTGACCAGCTTATTCATCTCATTCACTTTTATTTTTTCAACTCTTCTCACATTAACAGAAGAATCCTTATACCATTCTTGAACCTTTTCTTTAACTATTAAAGCCTCTTCGTCTCCATCATAAAACATCCAAACTTTGTCATTTTTTATGGTTAACATACATCGATTAACAGAGGTATTGTCTAAAACATGTTTTTCAATTGTTTCGGGATGAATACGTGAACAGTTTAAAGCTAATATATTTTTCGTTCTACCAATAAATTTTAATTCATCATCAACGATATCACCCGATGCCCAATAAGAATCTTGTATTTTCCATTTTATAAACAATTCATTATCATTCACATAATAGTCTATTAAAGATGAAAGATTTTGTCCTATTTGCTGTTCATCTTCTGAATCAGAAATAGCAGGCGGTACTTCTGTTGAACCATACAAATGATGAAATTTTTTAGCTCCCTTAGAAAGCACATCTTCTTTAAAACCAACAGGAACAATATCTGCACCGCATGAAACCGTCATATCTGTAAAATTAAAATTTTTCCATTTATCAGTTCTTTTCAATACTCTATAAACTGCGGGTAAAATAAAAGCATGGGTTGCATTTTGAATTTCGTCCAAATAATCATTTGGGCGAAATGCTATTACTTTCAAATTACAATTTGTCATCAAAGCAGGCAAAACTGAAAGAACTGGATACCCTATCGAGGTGGCAGGTAATGACATATTAACAATATAATCATTATTCGTATAATTATTATATCTACAATTTTCTTCAGCAACCATTTTCATAAGCTCATAGGAATGAACTATTTTTTTAGGTTTTCCAGTAGACCCTGAAGTAAAATAAACAAAATCCTCTTTTCTTTGAAATCTTCTTATAATGTCTTCAGTTTCTTCTTTATAATTTACACAATCAATCATAATAATCTACTTAATGGTTTAATTGTTTTTTAGGTGCATAATTTTTCATTTGATTTAAATATATCCCCAATTGACACCAAATACCATCTGGAAACACCCACTGATAAGAACCAGTATATTTTTGATAATTATCCCAAATGAAATTACTACCGGAAATACTATTTGCCCCTTTCTGAGAATCAAGCCAAAATCGAGTATCATTTCTACTGCTTAATACATAATGAGCTAACTGAAATCTAAGACCATCATTCCATATTCTTCTCATTATACGATTATATGATTTCTTGCTATAACCCCTTTTTATCGTATTCACTAATTGTGTAATACCACTTTGAGTCATAAACAAAGCCGTCGCCTCAAGTGGATCAACAAAACCAGAAGATGTTCCAATAGCAACCACATTATCAGACCAAGGATTCTGTAAAATCATCGGATCCCACTGAATAAACCGTTCTTCTTTTTGTGAAGACAGGGGAGTTCTATCGAGGGCCTCATAAATTTCTCGAAATTCTTTAAGTGCTTCTTCTTTATTCACATAACGAGATGCAAATATATAACCCATACCCACACGATTTTGTAAACTAACTTCAAATGTCCAACCATACTTCCTGGCAATTGATTTAGTCACATCTGAATCATTGGGCGAATTTTCCATAGGACACACCCATGCAGAATCAACAAAATGAAAATCTGAAATATTCATTTTAGTAAAATCTCGTATAAATTTTCTACCAAAACCCGTTGCATCAATATAAAGATCAAACCCCTTAGGTAACTCTGAAAGTTCTTCCTCGATTAAAACAGTTTTTTTGCAATGATTTTTTACTATATCAGCAGAAGCCTCCGCACAGACATGATAAGCATAATCAGATCTTGAATCTGGATTATCAAATTCTCTATAAAAATTTTCCTCAATTATTTTCCCAGCAACATCAAAGTTGGTAGGATCAGCCATCATTTGATCAAATTTATTATTATCATTAAACCAAAATCTTGTGACAAATGGTTTATCAAATTCTGGCGCATTCCACCCCTCTTTATAATTTCCATATTTTAAAACGGCATCAGAATTTTTTACCCAATCCTTTTCTTCGATACCCAATTCCTCCCACCACCATTTAAGTTGAGGCAAGGTTGATTCCCCAACACCCATTGATGGAATATCAGGAGCATCATAAATTGTAATTTCCCAATCTGGTAAATGTTTTTCAAAATAACCCGCGGCCCACCATCCTGCAGTACTGCCGCCTACTATGCAAAGTTTCATGTTTCTACCTCTATAGGATCGCTTACTTTATAATAATATACAATTTTAGTTAATTGGTGGATAACATCTTTTCGTAAAAGTTCAGAATCAAAATATAATTTTTTCGTAGGATATCGTTGTGTTAAAACAACCAAATTAGGCAGGATAAACGTCATAGAAAACAGATGTTCACCAAATTCATCTGCTATTTTTTGATTATATTTTCTAAACGGATGAAATTCTATAAAACTATACAAATAACGTTTAATTTCTTGCTTAGATTTGAAATCACATTTTGTTTTAATAACTGAATTTATCAATATCATTTATCAACTCCAAAAAATTATCCATAATATCAGTATTTTCTATTTCTATAGAACCATTAAAATCTATATGCCAAATAAATCGAAAAAAATCGCCATATTTGGCATATATTTCCATTGTTCTATTAAAATTATGCTGTGCTTTTAAGTCCACATCAAAATCAGACAAAATCCCAATATCATCGCACAAATCACTTACCATATTAAAACATGATTTATATCGTTTTTTTAATGATGGACCATCATATATATTAAAATAATTAATAAATCCTTGCTGTTCTAAAAACTTGTAAATACCAGAATTACTCAAAACAATAAAGGGCTTTTTCCAAATCAAATTTTTAACTATTTTTTCCGTAAAAGATAATCCAAACGTAAGAGTTGATTCTTGATAATAATCTACATAACTCTGAAAATATTCAACGGGGGGGAATATGCATTCTGGAAAAAACGTATTGTGATATTTTTTCCCTATAACCCGTCTAGCATTCTTTGTTATATCTTCAGACAAACGTATGCGGTCTATTTTAAAACCCCTAACCACAACATCATCTTCGGGCTTTAATGAGACCTCATCATTTATAATCACACGATTTTTATTCAAATATATCGTTTTAATATCTATATTATTTCTCATATGGTCATTCGTATAACTCATATGATCTTCATTATACGGATATAAAGAATATACAATATTTTTCAACTGCATTACGTCCCCGACAGATAAAACTCTAAGAGCCGCAGGCCGTCTATTTAAATGACATACATGATATTTTTTTTCGAAATTATCATCTAAAGAAAAATCTCTCGACAAATGTTGTACATGCTGACAAATGACTTTCCAAGGAAATCCATAATAATTTTTATTGTGATCTATAGAAGTAACATCAGAATCTATTATATAAATATTGTCTTGTAAAGGCAATAATTGCTTAGGCGAAGAACTTGGACCAGAATCCGACTCAATTACAAATAGTCTATCCGAATCTTTTAATTTTTTTAAATAACTATCATATGAACTATGTAATCTCTGTATACCAGGAGATATTTCATTATCTTTATCTAACGTAGTAACAATATAATCCATTATTATAAATTCTAAGAATGGGTTATAACCTCAATATTTTTCATTTTTTTCAAGGTTGGAAATTTAAAATTTTCATAATGATGTTGTCTCCTATCTTTAGATAAATCTGCACAGCCCACTCCCATTAATAATACAGGAACTTCTCCCAAAATATCAGCTATAGCACTAGAGTCCATACACTTACAACATCCTGTAGCATATCCTAATTGAGTAGCTACGATATTTACATATCCTGCGGCTATACCAATTGCAATAGAACGGTCTTCTGCCCATTCATCATCATATTGAACATTAGGTACATATGTATCCTGCCGTTTCAATAACGGATTTTCATTTTCAGTAAACACTAACAATAATTGACCAAGCACTTGTGGATTAGTATAATATTTACCCTCTTCTGTTGTTTTTTCGTCAAATGAATTTTCTTTTCTTAATTCAGAATCATAATCTGAATAAATTGGACCAAATCCAACAGTTTTTTTATGAATTTCTTCTATCATGTCCCGGTCTTCTATGACATGTAACCGATAATAATTCAAATTTTGTTTAGAAGGACAATTTGTCGCTGACTCTATTAATAGCTGTTTGTCTTCTTCGGGTATAGATTTACTTAAATCCCAATTTCGCTGACATTTTTGCGATTCGTGTATTGTTTCTCGTATCATTTTGCGATACGAACCATGAGTTATTGCCATTATTATGCTCCAAAATTTAAATATTTATGTTATATTAATCTATAATAATTATTAATATTATAGTAATCTTTTTGTCTCCAAACCTTACCTGCACTTTTTAATAATCCATCTGTCAAAATTTCTTCGTTATAATTAGAATATGAGCATCCTCTAAAATCAAAAGAAATACGTGTATTGATAGAAGAATTATGAGGTATAGATCCATGTAAAATTTTACATCCATAAAATTTTACAAATTGACCGTATTTTATATTTACAGGATATAAAATATTATCAGAATGTAATATATACAGGGTATTATGATCATCTACATCCATTAACGGCATCCAAAAATTCTCTTCAAATTCAGGATGAAGTGCTATTTCATTATCAGTATGAAGACTATAATCAATACCGTTTTTATTTATCAAATCATTATCACAATATTTCACTGTACTTTTAGAGGGTACTATTTTAATTGAAGGCAACCGTTGCATTACAATAACGTTTTTGTTTAACATAGTAAACTCGCCAGGAGAAACATTTAACGCAAGTTTTAATATATTTTCACAAAAAGATTTCCATAATAAATTAAAATCAGCATCATTACGAAAATAAGAATATATTGTATGTATTAAATCACCATACGTGCTTTTTGGTTGTACATCACTAACCCAATTCCATGCATCTTCTGAAACATATTTCAAATGCAAGTTTTCAAGAGAACACTTCAGCAAATTTTCTAATAATTGCTTCCAATTATAAACACTTGTGTCATATTCATAGATTACACCAAACTTTTCTTCCATCATTAAAAAATCTCCATCCCCTCAAACGGCATATTATTATTTTTTTTATCCATCATAGGTTCTCCTTTAATATTCAATGACGTATTGAGTAACATTGGACAACCAGACTCTTGTTTCCATTCTTGCAATAATTGTTTATGCTCATCAGTTTCAACAATTTGGACTCTAGAAGTACCATCTAAATGAACTATACCAGGATACATTTTTCTAGTATGATTCAATGCAGTGAATGTTGTGTTCATATAAGGCGAATAAATATTATTTTTAAAATATGATGTCAAGTCTTCTTTTAAGATCATGGGGGCAAAGGGTCTAAAATTATCCCGGCCTTTTATTTTATTCACTCTATCTTTTATATTTATAATAGAAGGATCGGCTAAAATTGATCTATTACCCAAAGCTCTGGGTCCAAATTCAGCCTTACCAGAAATCACTCCCGCAATACCATTGGTCTTGAGTTCTTTGATCAAATTTTCTACAGGATATTTTCCAACAACGTCATATCCCAAATACGGAGAAGGGTCTATTTTTGTTTTAGTTCTTGCAAGAACACATCCTATGGCTGAACCACCGTCTCCTGGATTGCATGGTATATGAACATTACTAAATTTTTTATACAACAATCGATTGGCAGAAACATTTAAAGCACATCCTCCAACAACTATTAAATTATCATCTTCAATTTCCGAAATAATATCATCAAACACTTCTTCATATACTTGCTGTGTAGCGGAAGCTATTTCAAATTTATCCATAGTCAAATCTATTCCACGATGAAAATTAGTACCGTTGTCCCACAAATTTCGTATAATAGAATAATTTTCAAAAGTCGAATTACGATTTACTCCAGCCGCACCCATCAAAATATATTCTTCTTCGTTTGGTTTCCATCCAGCCGATTGTGTCATTGCTGAATAAAATAATCCTATTGATTTAGGATAGTTCCACTGTTTTATTATTTTAAATTCACCATAAATAACTTTCCACTGGGTCATTGTGGCCCATTCACCTATAGCATCTATTACTAATACTGTACAATTTTCAAATGACGATGTATAATACCCATAACACGCATGAGAATAATGATGTTCTGTGGGTATAGTATCATATTTAAATTCAAAAGGGGTTATCAGTTTTTGCCCCGCTAACTCTCTCCTTCTATTTTTTATTCGTATATCTTCATAAAAATATACTTTATTTGGAACACCCCAGTGTTCTTCCGCGAATTTGATAAGATTATCTGGTATTATAGAATCATTTTTCTTACGTGACCAACGTTCTGCATCAGATGCAAATACGAGTTTAGTATCTTCAAACACGGCCAAAGCCCCATCATGTGAACCAAAAGTGGTTCCCCAGCTAATCATTATATAACCCCGATAACTGTAAAGTTAATTTATCATATTTACTAAAATTTATTGCAAAATGTTCTATTGTGCTGTCCCAACAAGTTGCTTCTCCTATACTCCATCTGGAAATAGTTTTGTTAGAGCATTCTACTAATTGACCAAAATACCATTTGCTCAAAAAAACATTAATTCTCACTTTAATTTTATTTGTTGGAATATCATTTAATGGCCAAAATTTATCATAATGTGATGCATTCACTGAACCCGGTTTTTGTAAAATCAAAGTAGCATATTTAATGTCAACATTTAACTGATGATTTAATTGATTCAAATTAGATATATCATCTAAATCAATAAATTGCTGTAATATATTACAGTTCAAATCTGCATATCCTAATGCATTTGTTGACGTGCATGAGGTATCAACTAACCGAAAGTTGTCTTGAAATTTCTCCTGAAAGACATAATCGATTGACACCTGATCTATTATATGCATCATATTGTTTATTTCCTATTCCCATAAGTATATTATCAGTATATTCAAGCTGTAACTGATCACATATTTTTTTATAAATTGCGCCATAGTTTAGCCAATTGAAATCAAAAGGATATTTTAATATTAATTCATTCGCAACACCTATACTCAACAAATTTAGCATTTGTATTCCTTTTGAATTTAAAATATCAATACCATCATCCGAATTTTCTCTCTGTAACCGGATCCCCACTCTCAAATGTTCTGCCCCATAAAAGGATTTTGAAATACTAAATGCTAAAGTATCTATGCACGAATAATTATCAAAATCTATATTTATATTTTTAGACACGGTAGCATGACAAAAATCCAATAAAACAGGAATATTATATTTTTCGCATACATCTAACCAATAAAAAAATTCTGTGTGGATTTTACCATATCCCGTAAAAGGTACACTCATAATAAATGCATTATTTTTGGTCGTCTTTAAAGTCTCATCAACACGGCCAAAATTATAATTATTTTTCAAAGCGGCTCGATGATACATGAATTCACCATCGAACAATCTAAACGTTTTATTTTTATGCTTTATATAAAAATGATCAAAAATATGAACACTTCCATTAGTAATTTGGACATTATTAAACGAGGTTATATTTAAAAAATTGTTTAACTTAGAAGAAGAAATCCATTCCACAAAATTTTGTTTAAACGTGTTTATCAAATCCAAATCATATAAAAAGTTCATAGAATCTATCGACATTATGAACTTTTTAACTTCCGGATCTTTAATAGCTGTTAAATTTTTAAAATCATGCATATTCTAACAATCCATTCATTCTTCCCATAATTTAAAATGAGTATATTCATTGCTCGCATAAACACTTTTATGCGGCATATCATCTTTGTTATAAGTACTGTTACTCAAATAATAAAAAAAACGTATTGCACACCGACTAATTTTATTTGGACTATTTACGGTTCTAACAGAATGCCAATCTTTTATTTTACCCGTAACATTTTCTTTAACAATAAGTCTATTAAACAATGGAGCTACATCATATAATAATTTTGAATTAGTATTATTGTCTATATTATCAGACCAACATTCATGGTGCCCACCCCATTCCTCAGACCAATCAGGAGTTAAAAATAATATTGAGGACAAAGTCCGATGTAATCTTAATCGATCATTCCAATTAAAATCATAATGACATTTTAAACTATCTCCAGGCCGTATTATAGAAAACCCCGCACCAACTATATGAGGATCAGGCAACAATCCAACTATTCCCGTCATCTGTTCCAAGTCATATATCATTTCACCCGAATGCATCAAATCATATGTGATATTATGAGCAATAGGTGTATATATCAAATCACGATATTCTTCCATCCTAGATCCGGATCTAGTAAACACAGTCCAACCACCCCTTGGAGCTGAAACACATTCTTCATATAGTTTTATACACGTAGCTTCGTCTAAAAAATTATCAAACACTGCATGGGGTATACCAGATTTTTTATTACATTCCCACTCATTTTTTTTATTCAACATATTTTAAACCACCAAAAAATAAATTTAACAAAAAAATTTTTCCGATCTCCTACCCCACCATATACACTCTCTAGCCCACTTTTCTAAATCTCCATCATATTCAATATAAGGATCTTTCATTTTATGATACTGTTCGTTTATTAATGAAGAATCAAGATTATATTGTTTTTTTATAAAAACACATATTTCATCATAAAATCTACGTTTTTCTTTAACTAAATGAATAATAGTAGCTTCCTCATACTCCCAATATATATTTGAAACGTCTAATACTTTTCTACCCCAAGGTATTTTTTGTTCAAATACTTTTTTTAACAGCCTCTTTGTTATATAATATTCTTTATAAAGAAATGTTGTATCATTATTGATAAACCACATAAAAAGATCATCATAAAATTGCCTCAATGTTATTTTATATTCCTTTTTTAATTTCAGTGCAAGTATTCTTAACCACCCCAAAAAATGAAAAGAAATCATATACCATTTCCAAAGAGTTGCTTCAATATAGTCGTCAAACGACATAACAGTTGAACCAACAACAACATTATTCACATCTTTCATAAGCTCTTCTGAAGGATGATCATGATGAAAAAAAGCTGGAGTTGTTTGCCTAATTTTAATGCCGTATTTATTTAAATATTCTTTATCACCAAAGGGAGTATTAGGTAAGGCCACCATCACATATATACCAATATAATTATGATAATCAACATCATCGATCAATTTATACAGCCCCTCCTTAAAACTAGTTAATGTTTCTTCGGGTAACCCTAAAATTGTTTCTATGTAAGCAGGCATTCCTATTGTTTTGAGTTTTGATATGACTTGAACTAAATTAGTATTTTCATTTGTTCTTCCTATAGCCTTTAACGTTTTGTGATTTGTAGACTGTAACGCAATCGTCACACTCTTATTTAGACCAGCTTTCCACAAATCTTCAGCCATGTCAAAAAGATAGGGCTTTTTATGTTTTGCCCAAGTAATATTTAATGCGGTTGGAAATCCAATCGTTTTAAAGTTTTTTATCAATAAATCAGAAATAATCTTATGTTCTCTATACATGCCAAAATTATTAGCAATCAAATGCAAATATTCAATATTGTGTTCAGAAATCCAATTGATTTCTTTCAGCATCTTATCATAATCTTGTTTGATAATTTTTGTCCAATGTCTATCGCCAACCTCACAAAAAGAACACGTATAAGGACAACCTCTCTCTATTTCTATAAGACTTTCCCATTCATAATTATGATCTTTAACAGAAATAAGATCGTCAAAAAGACCATTAAGGTATGGGCTAGGTAGTTTAGATATGTTTTTTATTCGTTCTTCTAAAGGAGTTTGAAATTGATGTGTCGTAATACCTTTAACTGATCTTATATTAAATCCATGAATAATTGTTTTCAATATATTTTTAAAAACAATTTCGCCCTCATTATGCACAATAACATCAATAAACGGTCTTTCATCTAAAAATTCTCTGCACCTTCCGTNTTTAGGAGTACCTAGACCACCATACACTATCAAACAGTTGGGATTTATTTTTTTAATTTCAGCACATACTCTATCGCTTACATAAGTGTTCCAAACAAAATAGGAAACACCCACAACATCACATTGGGCCAATTTTTGAGCAGTTGATAAAACATCGAAAGACCCGTCAAGCACATAATGCCAATCAGCAACATTAAAAGAAAAATTATTTAATATTTCATCGTCTGATCTACAATAACTCCACACACATCCTGTAGAATACGGTAATTTAATTTGATTGGTAAAAATGTGGGACAGCTCTAAAAAGCCTATCCTCTTCTTAAATCCAGCGTTACACAATGAAATCCCCCTCCCAAAGTTCTAGAATGCCTCAAATACAATGGAATACTATCAATTCCATATTGACTCAATAGTTTTATCAAAGCTATTTGATTTCCATCAACAATAACTAAATCATTATTAACACTTAACAAATTAAGACCTATAGAATCACTTGATATTCCATAATCTATAATATCAGTTGAAACAATATCACTAAAAAATATTTTTTCCCAATCTTTGAAAAATTTAGGATAATTGTCTTGATCACATCTTAATCCATTTAATAATACAAGCCCCTCTCTTAATGGAATTACCGTACTATCAAAATGTGCGCCTGAATATGCATCACGTTCAATATGAATTTTATAATCAGGAAACATTCGTTGCAACCATTCTGCTCCTTTTTCGTTTCCACTATTGCTTATTTGAAAAATCAAATCATTATCAATCCTTACTACATTTGGTGCATCGAAAAGTATTTCTTTATTCATTAATGTTGATTGTGATAAATCAGAAAAATCAAAACTTACGTCTTCAACAATTTGTTTTGGAGCGGAAAACCAATTTGTACCATCATCAAATGCTTCATGCAAAATTTTATTATAAGACCAAGTTTCAAACATCCTGCTTCTCATTACGCTAGGTACTTCAACAATATTATTACCCAAAACTAAAAAAATGTCTCTAGGACAATAATTATACCAACCAGTAGTTTTCCATTTTGGAGTCTGAATTAGATGACGATGTTGTATTTTTTCTGGCCTATGAACTATCACACCACAGTCTTCCAACACTTCAGATAAAATATCAAGATCTTCACTTGTCTCTTCAAGAACCTCTTGATCATATGGACCAACATATTTTTTTATTTCTTCAATTGTTAAATTTGCATACATGAAATTTTTCATCGAAGAATCTACTGGAGGAATATGTGCAAAATCTGCACGTCCTACAATTATCTCATGAAGAGGATCATAATCATTAGTCGAGTGTATTAACATAATTCTCTATTTCATCTTGAAAGACTTGATACTTATCATCATCGCAACCTCTAAATAATTTATAAGAAATATCACTACATATTTGATAATTATGATTTAATTTATATTTAAGCGTACTTATAATACTCATTAGACCATTTAAATCCATTTGTAATATTTTTTCACACTCGATCATATACGCTTTTAATCTTTTTCCATATTGCCCAATACCATCAAACGAATAATCAAACAATTCATCATAAAGCACAAATCCGTGATCCGTTAAAAATTTATAATAATTCTTAGAAGCAAAGGTTAAAAATGGTTTTTTATAAAAAAAATTTTTGACTGTTTTTTCTGTAATATGTGTAGCACAATCTGTTTGAGTTTCACAAACAAAATTCACCGCAGATTTCAAATATTCATCAGGAACAATATTATACAAATACCAAGGACAAGTCTGATATTCTTTTTCTAAATCCACATCGGAATAATCTGCGGAATATTCTGTGTTTAAAGATCTATTCAACATAACACGGGCGGGATTTTTTAATTTTTTTAAATCTGGACTAAAATATATTTTTTTGGATGAGTTGAAATTATTAAAACCAAATAAGTAATTTAGTGAAGTTTCATCACCCGATATTTTATCAGTATTGTGCGTATGTGAACAATAATCATAATAAGAAATATTAAAACAATCATCAAGCAAATCATATTTAATAACTTTTCGGCGAGCCACTTGATCGATCATATCAATATAACCTAAATTCGAATATATAAAAGTATCATATTTACTCAATTCTGACATTATATAATCTCTACAAAATCTTCTTCCCCCAGATAAAAATATAGCATTGTGTTCTATACGAGGCTGAACATTATCTTTCAAAATATAAGTACCAATTTCTCCAGGAAAAAAATATTCATAAACAAAAAACCAAGGAAATGAAACAATTTTTAAATTTAAACTTGATTTTACTGATTGTTTTACTTTTTCATAATTTTGCTTAAGATGAATATCCGCGCCGACAAATGTAATATTAAACGTGTCGTCAAATTCATTGAGTAAATGATAAAAAAGCGCCCTAGTATTTCGCTTATGATATCCCCCCACGTTCAAATACGGGAACAAAGAATATGGTTCTGCATAATTATAAAGAATTACTGTTTTTTCAGCTCTTATTTCATTTAATATTTTTTTTGAAATATGCTCGCAGTGCAAAAATTTCATCTAATCCCCTAAACAAACGCTTTTTGTTCATTTATCATAAATTTCAAATAGTTAAAATCATCTAATTCAGAAGCAATATACCATATTTGCTTCTGATTCGCCACATGAAAACAATTATACTGTATTTTTTCTCTAAATGTTTCTATTTTAGCAGTTAAGTGGTGAGTAGACATAGCTAAAATTGGTTTTATCTGTTTCATAATAGAATCAAATCTTTGATCAAATGATTTATCATCGAATGAATAATCAAACAATTCTTCATATAGATAAAACCCCGCTTTTTTCAAAAACTGATGCGAATTTCTTGCGCTTAATAATATAAAAGGTTTATTTAATGAAATAGGTTTAAAAGTTTTTTCTGTTAATGCAATGCTTTCATCAACATATGATTCTGTCACAAGGTCTATACAGCTCTGAATATATTCTAAAGGAACACATCTTTGAAAAGCATCATGCTTTGAAGCAAAAGTTTTTGATATATCTTTCTTTGATCGAAAATTTAGTGGAACTTCACTTTTTTTCATAAAAAGTAAGGGATCATATATTTCATTTAATTCTGTTAATTCATTTAATAATTCATTATCTTCATCATTATCAAAAACATCTTCCATTTGTTGAGGATCTTCAAATGGATAATACGAATACATAAAATTTTCTATGCCACGCAGTGCTTTGATTGTTTTTATTCTCTGATGTTTTTTTGTACTGTTTAATGAAATAACATTATATTTTGGTTCATACTCTATTTTTTTATCATCAACAGTTAAACTAAAATTGTTAATATTAACGCATCCTATCTTCGCATTTGAATGGGGTAATTCAGTTTGCGAAGCACTGGAGGATTCAATCTCATAATCATTAAAAAAACCATACATATAAGGATTAATTAATGGAATAATATCTGTTTTTATTTCATTACAAGAAATTATTTTTTTTAATCGGTTTAAATTAGACCATATGTTAAAATCTGAAGTGACATAATATACATTTTTATCTTTAAAATCCAGAGTTAAAATATTATATAAGGTATAATCATCAAACTCATCTAATGGAGCAAGTCTATCAGCTTCTGAATCAATGAAAATCACATTTTCGTCATCTGTTTGCAACACTTCATCTATAATTGTCTGATCAGCCGAAACACATTTCAATGTTTCTATAACATTTTGTATCGGTACTGTATCAATACACTGGTCAACATGTATTCTCATAATAAAAGTTTTTTTCCATAATGAATTATTTTTAGTGGGACAAGATGTTTATTGGTTTTAAATTCTCTCCAGGGATCCACAACTATACTATCTTTATTAAAATTAAAATCATAATGACATCCTCTATGGGCAAGTAAATATGTGCATGGAACATCATTCATATTTTCATCAAAACCCAGTTCAAAATTCGACAATTCATTTACATAATATCCCACTAATAACGCATATGAACCATCAGTATAACTTATTTTTGGCTTAAACGACTTTCCCAATATAACAATCGGTAATTTGAAACTCACTAATTTTTCAGCCAATCTCTTTGCTTGAACCTCTCTAGAAGTCATAATTGCATCAAATAAATCATACCCTAAGTCTAATTTATTTACAAGAAATCTTAAAGCAATATTATCTCTGGGATGACAGGGACCACCATCTCCCATACCAGGCTTCATATATAATTTACTTATAATCCTCTGTGATGAATTTGACAACGCATTAGCAACTACATCACAATCTACATTACCGTTTAGTTCTGCTACATCTTGTATCATATTAACTAAACTAACTTTAGCAGATATAAACGTATTATAAAATATTTTAATACATTCTGCTTCATCTAGGGTAACCAATTCAAATCTAGTTTTTTTCTTCTGTAAAATTTTTATATAAAACATTTTAAGATCATAAACAATACTTTGAAGTACATTATTCGATCCCATTATAATCATTTCAGGATTCAGCATATCCCAAGTTGTTGTACCCATAGCAATCAAATATGGATTGTATATAAAATTCACTCCTTTTTTGATTATTGGCAAAAAGTCTTTTCTACAGGTTCCAGGTAAAACTGTACTAATTAATACAATAGTCTGACCCTCTCTAATATATTCGTTTATTTGAAGTAAAGCATTGATTACGAATTCATACTGAAAATCTTTGGGATCTAAATGCGAGGAAGGCTTGGTTCCATCATAATCTTCATGATGAGGAGTTTCAACCGCTAAAAATATAAAGTTGTTATATTGTATTGCATCTTTTATATTTTTATGAATAATAATTTTATTGCTTTTTTTCTCACGCAAATCAAAACCATGCACACAAATATCATCTTGGGCCATTGCTTCTGCACATTCTAATCCTAATTTACCCAATCCTATAAAACCAACATCAGTCATAGATAAATTTTTCAAGTTTTTCTCCTTCGGTTTTATATAGATTTTTATGAAAGGTTTCAGTGAGAGTGGTATCGTAGAAAAAATTTGATAATTTATTAAGCAGAACATCTACTTTTATTTACAACTGGTTATTCTATCATATCAAACCACGCACGATAAAATAATGGATTACTCAGCTCATCGCCATAACTATCTCCAAAAATATAAACGATCATATCATTCGTATATAAAATGGTCTCTGCCTAAAGAAGGATCATTCCAAGTTGTTAAAATATGTTTATTCCAGATATCATCCAATACAACAGAGTCTGTAGTGAAAAAATTCAAAAGTATATTAGTTAAAATTCTATGATTACAAAAAGACAAATGATTAGCCCTGTAATTATGTTTATTGTCGTAATCTTTAAAATTAACAGATTCTTCTATGCTCACATGATATAGTGGTTTGATATGAATATTAAAATATTCATCATTTAATTTGCTCAATTCATAAATTTCTTTAACATTAACATAATCATGAACCCCTGTCCTATTAAATCCAAAACATAAAAAAACCATGATCTTAATTTTTTTTAACTGCGATAATACCTTTAAAAAATAAATGTTTTTTATATTTGCTCTAAAAATTTCTTCTTTTAAAATTTTATGAGTAAATAAAATTTCATATTCTAAAGATTTTAAAACAGTATCTTTATCTCCTCTTAATACATCCAAACAAATGGGTTGATTATATAAATCTATCGGTAGTCTATATTGACAAGATAAAAAAAATATTACTTTATCGGTTATTTTTTTAGTTTCAAAACATTCATAAAAATCTTCAAATATCGTATATGGCCCCAACCCACCTTCTGCAAAAGTATGAACTTTTTCTCCTGTTTCGTTCTCCAAAATATCATACCACAAATCTCCTGTTTTCCCATTGAAATAATGGGGATCTTTTGGAGACCCATCTATTGTCGCAAAACTATCACCGAAAATAAAATAAGTCATTCGTAAATATAATCCACCTTTTTAGTTAATTCATGATATTCATCTAAAAAATTAGACTTAAATTCTACCTTTGACCTTAAACCTTTTTCAAAAAAATCGATCATTGCTTTAGCTATTTTATTATGATTCACCTCACTAAAATGATTTAATCTGATATCGTTCATATAAATTTTTTCACCTTTTACAAACTTATATGTTACGGGTTCATCAAAATGACATTCTTCATGGTCATAAAATTCTTCTATTGTCAAAATATTAAAAGGATATTCGAAATAATAGAAATTTTTTGAATTTAAAATATTCAATTGATTATCATCATTAATAAATCCACCATTTGCTTCTTCAACCTTATCTATACCAAAAGTTAGAGCAACAAAAAATTTAGAATCTGGTAAAAAAAATTCAGACAAACAATATAATAAAAATAAATTTTTATAATTAGTTAGTCTCATTTCATTAGAATATGTTTTATAAAAAAAATCAACCCTTTTTTTATTCTCTTCTGATAAACTATCTGAGTACAAATACTGTAATCCCATATGCTTATCCTCTTCTGAAAGAAAATCAAAATCTATTCTTTCTGGGGCAGATAAAAGAAAAATAAATTTATCACCATTTAAATTGAACAACCCCTTTTTATCACCGCATAATTGCATAAATTTTTTAAACGTATAATCAGGACCCGAACCAGCTCGAGCAAAATTTACCAACTCTTCATCAAAATACTTCGAAACCTGACGATAATAAAGATACTCTGTTTCTTTATAACCCTTTCCGGTAGGTGCTGATCCAAAACTATCTCCAAATAGATATATCATGTTCAATATTCATTATATTTTTGTAATAAGCATTGTTTTTTACAACATTGCGGAGTTGTTTCTAATTTTTGCCATTTCTCAACTGTAATATATTCTCTAAATGTTTTTATTATTTCGTCTATTGAATGATGTTTTAAAGAATTCCAATTCTTAGGTAATCCATCCAAATATTCATCATAAAAAGTTCCATCTAAAAAATGAAATGCATGAAGAGTGCAACAAGGATATACGTGTAAATCACTAGAAATTTCTATTTCGGTCCAGTCATTAACAATAAGCCCTCGATCTCCATGGTTTATACAATACACTACTCTTTCCATGTGCAATTATCTTTACATAAAGGGGGACAGTTATCACTATTCCAAACATCTTCATTTAAAACCTCTTTAAATTGTTTTAAAATATTTTCTAACTTATTAGTTTTAAGCGAAGTATCAATATGAATTAATACAGTTTCATTTATAATTTTATCTAGACCAATGCCTAGTTTATTTAAATAAAAAAAACAACATGGATATATATTCAGACCCAAATCTATTTCATATTGTTTCCATTGTTTTAACTCATAATTATAGAAATCACAGTTTATCATAGATTAACATAGTTACATTGATGATCTTTTACATCATATTTGTTTAAAATATTTTTCAATTTAATTAAATTTTTTTCTGTTATTTTTAAACAATCTCTCTCATTAATTCTCACCTGCAATTTTATGTTTTTTTCTCTAGCTAATGCTATAACCTGTTCCACTTCTTGAAAATTATGATCAAATACTGTAAAATCCCATTTTGTAACACGTTGTTTGGCGGATTTAAACATATTAGCAAAAGCAAGACTGGTATTAACACCTATTCTATATAATTTATTTGTTTCATGTGTTAAACCATCAATAGCAAACACTAAAAATAACTTTTTATTTTTTTGTAAAAAAGAATTAATCCATTCGGGAGTTTTTAATCCACCATTCGTATACAATTCTACTCGATCAAAAAAATTTGAAGCTGATATAACCAATTGATCTATTTTCGGATGCAGTAAAGGATCACCCAATTCTCCGCAAAACTTCGCAACAATATTATCAGATAGTCTTATGTTTTTTAAATATTTTACATTTTCCCACAGAAAATTATCAAAATCATCTATTGACAAATGTTTTAATTTTAAATTTTTATCAATAGTTCTAAAACAACTTGGGCATTTAGCATTACAATATGATGTTATTTCAAAATTAAATAAAATGAATCTTTGTGCTTTATATCCATCTACGTGTACAACCTCCATTAATTACCCAGAGTAAGAGTGCTTACTCCCCCCTCATGTTTATGTTTTTCGTATAAATAGGTAGCCATACGTTTTCGCTTTTCGTTTATAAGAAATTTTGGTCTTTGATTAAATTTTAAATGAATAGTTATATTATTAGTTTTCGCAAACGACAATGCATCAGGAATTTCGAAAAAATTATGATTAAAAATTAAAAATTGCCAATAAGTATTGACCCAACCGTTTTTTGTATTAGCAAAAGCGGCCATATTTGATAAAGCCCGTTCCGTCCTTACTCTTCTTCGATATATTTGATTAGTGTCATCTTTCATACCATCTATTGAAAAAATCATTTCTAAATTTTTATACCGTGTACCGAGTTCTTTATAAAAATCAGATTTTCTATTTCCACCGTTTGTAACAATTTTTAAAGTTCCGAAAATAGAACATCCATAATCAATAAATTTCATAACTTGAGGATGAACCATAGCATCACCCAATTCCCCCTCAAAAGTAACCACATATCCTTTAAAATTATGCATGTTTTTCTCAATAACCTCCTTAAAATCCTCAAATTTTATATGTAATTGTCTTAAACTGGGATGTAATTTTTGATTTGGATCCACAGATGAATCCAGAGGAATAGGATCAGAATATGTTCCATATCTTTTACAAGAAGGACATGCCGCATTACAATAACTTGAAATTGAAAAATCATAAATAATATTTTTATTAATCATACAGTATATATTATGAATAATTATTTCTAAGCTCTATAAACTTATCAATCCAATTATCCCTATGTTCAATAAAAACTTGTGGCACGTCATCTGCTACAGCAATAATTATTGCAATATAGGGTATAGGTATACCCGACATTTCTTCCCACATAACAGAATAAGCAGAACATTGCATAAAATAATTATCAATCCATTCTTCTTTTTTGGGTTTACTAGAAGTCTTAAAATCGATTATGTGATTTTTTCCACGAAATTTACCAATACAATCAACTCTTCCAGCGGTTTTTAAATGATTTGAAAATAATGCACGTTCTTGCCCATAAACCAATTCTATTTCATCAAGAATTGGTTGAATACTTTTAAACATAACAACATTATCAGGTGTACATTTGTCAAATGACAAATCATTATTTAAATAATTTTCACAAAGTTTATGGACTCTTGTTCCACGACGAGAAGCTTGAGTGGAAATTTTATTGGCTTCTTTTTCTCCAACACGCTTTCTCCATTTAATTATACCTTCTTTTTTATAATTAGAAAGTATAGTAGTGACGGAAGGATACTTTTCACCAGCAGGAGTAATATAATATCTTTTTCCGTTTTCATTTAACGTTTTTAAGTCTAAATCTCCAAAAACATTTTCATGTATAAACATTATTCAATTACATTGAGGGTGCTACCATGATGTGCATTTTTTATTTCTTTTAACTTATCATTAAAAGAAGCATCTGGTTTATTGGGTCCTATATTATCATAAGCAAATCCTGGAGCAAAAATTCTCAGCTTAATATCACATTTTACACCACTTGAATGTGATGAACCCTTTACCTTACATTCGGGATGAGGTTGAGAACGAATTAACGGCTCTTTTCTCATATCAATAGGTAAAAACTCTTCAAAGGTTAACCCGCATTTAACACATTCGTAATCATACGTTGGCATAATATTATTCCTTATTAAAACACAAAATTATCAAACGAATTCCATGTTTTTTGACATTGACATATATTGTTGTTTAGTATTAATAAATTGAACTGAATCGTTATCTAATATCACACTAATATTATCAAGCTGTTTAGGAATAACATTATCAAATAAACACATATCTTTATTTCCGATTACATTAAATATCATTGGATTTAAATAACACGCTCCTGATGTTGCTAAAAGCTGTTTATTCAATTTATATTCGGGCTTAACTATAATTTTTTCTATTTTATCAGAACCGTTTTTATATTTAATGAAATTTTTATATTTACCATCTTCCATGGTCATATGTGACAAAATAGAAATTATTTTTCCATTATTTTTATGAACATTATAATAATTTTCTATATCAAAATTATATAAATTGTCACCATCCAAAAATAAAAAATCTCCTCCATCTAATTTATGACTTAATGATTTTAAAGTTTGAGCTGTTCCTACACATTTAGAAAGTTTATGTGTATTAATTTTTAAATCTGATGAAAACAATATTTCAATTTGATATTTATTTAATGCTAATTCAATTTGATTGTGATGATATTTTGTCGCAACAATTACTTCATCAATATCATATTTTTGCAACCATTCAAGATTGTGAAATAGAATCGATTTCGTTTTTATTGACAATAAACACTTTGGCATCATATCTGTAAAGGGCCGTAACTCTATATTCATGCCAGTACAATTCATCAATACTTTCATTTTTTAGATTTCTCATTATTCTTAGGTATTGATTTTTCAGTTTTCGAAAAACGGCCCTGATTATCTCTTTCGGGTTCGGGACTGGGTTGTTGAACTCCCTCCGGGAAAGAGTTATAAGCCACACTATGAGTAATTTTATCATATTTTTCTTGAAGTTTTTTATCCTTCATATACCAAAGATCATCAGCTTCAGAAGGATGCAACGAGCTAACTAATGAATGCCAAAGGGTTTCTCGCTTTAAGCTAGTCAAAGTTGGATGTCCGCCCTCGACAAATAAATACATTTTTCTTACTTCATAATTCAATGTAGCACCATCATCATTAGCTCCCAAATTTGGGAAATAACTATTTTGCGGTTCAAAGTCTTCCGTTCTTAAAGTTGGTCGACCTTCAGGAAGAAGGAATTTTATATCTGAATTAAAATTACATATTAACAGTTGTCGTACTGCCTTAGTGTGGTGATGCCGTAAATAATTAATACGTTCTTCATCTGTAGATAACTCATTTGCATGAGAAAAAATCTCGCTTGTCATTTGTGCAGTCATAATATTCTCCTAAAATTCATTTATTTGCTCCATTAAGATTTTAAGTTTATGTTTTATAAAATAATTAAAAAGTTTAGATCTACCAACTTCGGGTAAATTATCATATTCATCTACAATATTGGTTTGCAACCATTCAGGTATTTTAGTCAAATCTATCAACATTTCATTTCTACGATAATTACGTAACTGTTCACCTTCGCAAAAAGCATCAGGGTCAAGTTCAGACCAAACTGATACTTTTTTCTTCAATATGGGGGTTTGTCTTTTATCGGTAACAAACGTGTCGTCGGAAGACATAAAATTAGGAACACCATCGGTTGCATCACCCCTCAATATATGCTCTCTTAAAAAATTAACCGGATTATCACTATTGAGATATTTTTTAGAGAGGGGCGAATATTGAGTTACATTTTCATATTTTTGTAATTGAATAAAATCTTTATCACTTGATAATATTAAAACGGGTTCTGGAACAAAAAATAATTCTTCAATAGATGTAACAACTGCATCAGAATCATGACCATCTTTCAATTTACTCGTTTTCTTTTCTCGAAACATTACAAGAGTAGCAATAATATCATCTGCCTCTGCTTTATCTATATATACAACTTTATAAGGAAAATTTTCACTTAACTCTTCTCGAATTTTATGTAATATTCTATACAATTCAGACCAATCAAAATCAGATTTATCTTTTATTATTTTTCTATTAGCTTTATAATATTTAAATACATCTTTTCGCCAATTATTTCTCGCATCACAGCAAACAACTAAGTTACCGTATTCCTCGTTAAATTTATGATGATACATTCTTATAGTATTTAATACTGTATGTCTGACATAATCTTCAGACATTAGTTTTTTATTCATCATCACATTTGCAATAACGATTTGCGAATAATCAAGTAATATCATTTTATAATTTTAAGAAGTATAGTTTCATTATTAATACGACCAGTTAAATCTTTTTCTTTAGACTTAATAGAATCATATTGTCGTTTAATCACCAGTTTACTTCCAGAAAGTATCTTTGTTAATATACTTTCTGGTTTTCTTAATGTTTTACATTTAGAAAGGGTTAAATTGAATCCTTGAATAGTGCTTCCTTTTACAGATAGACCAGCAGGCCCATCGGATTTATACATACCAAGTTTACGATACTTTGAATTAAATACATACAATTGATCAGCACCAATAATTTCAGAAGGATTAATTGATACTATTTTATACTCATCATCTTGTTTTTTATACTTCAATTTGGAAATTTGTTTAATAATTGAAACTTGTTTTTTCTTTCGTGGAAGTTTTTGACTGTTAACATTGGCGGAATATCGTTCACAGTCATTAATAATTGCGTGTATAAACTTACCATATTCAATAAATTGGTTCTTCGTCATGTTGGCATAAGATTCTGCTACATAGTCATCTGTTGATACCAATTCTAGTTCTTTTAAATACGGCTGAAATTCATTTGATATTTTTTTAGCAATTAATCCTTTAATTCCTTTCTTAACCAACCAATCATATGTGCTTATGGTCGACTCATAATTATTATCAATGAAGTCATCTATGGTACCTTCTAGTTCAGTAGCATAGTGAACTACTTGTTCTCTTATATGATCTTGTATTGATGGTTTGTTATCTCCATTAGTTTCTTTTTCTTCAACTTTTTTCTGAACAACAACAGAACCATTTCGCTTACAAAATTCTATATAAGATTTAATTGTTTTTACATATTTTTCTGGAAGAGTTTCAAAACCTCTCAATACCATTCTTCCAAGAAATCCAGCAGTTCTTAAATTAATAATTGTTGAACCTTCAATAAAAACACCAGACTTCCCCCAGGAAGAAAGTTTAACATGTNGAGTATCTTCTTTAGAATATCCAGCATGTTTCATATAATCAATCAACCAACGTTTAGCTTGGTCTGCTTCACAAAAATGCGAATACCAATTCAATCCAGTCGCAATATCAATCCACTTAGATTTATCATCGAAGACGGGTTCGGAATCCTTCTGTAATTTATCAAAAGCTTTTCTTGAACTAATAAAGGTATTAACTTTTTTTGATTTCTTTAGCGGCATAATCTAAGTCATATGTTAAGTTATCGAGAAAATCAGTCCATTGGTCAATTCGCTTATCCCAACTATAATGAGTATGTGAATATTCCACTGCATTATCAAGATTTTTTTGAACATCTTTTGTCCAGTATATATCCATTACATCTTCAAGTTCATCAGCAAATTTTTCAGCATGTTTATTTTTATTTTCTGTATAATTATACATGTACGCAAACTCGCCACATGTTTCGGGTAAAGCGCCCCAATTAGAAGTAACAATTGCACAATGAGCAGACATTGCTTCCATGGCAACTCTGCATGAAGTTTCTTGCCAAGTAGACGGATAGGCCAATATATGCATATTTTTCCAGTGGTTTCTCATTTCATCGTAAGGAACTGCTCCATAATACGTCACTCTTGGGTCCGATTCGCACTTTTCAAATAAATGTTTATAGGGTTCATCGTTTTGCTTCCATCCATACAAACTATAACTAGAAAAAACATGTAAATGAAAATCAGTCCTATCAATTAAATCCAAGGAGGCCATAAGCACATCAAGACCTCGTTGAGGAGTTGATGCGTATACTAATTGAAGATCCTTTGTTTCAGATTTTTGGTGTTTAGGAATAGGAACAATAGCATTTTTAATCACTTCACCACGTTCATATGGTATTTTTAATAATGTATTAAACTGCTGTTGTTGCCAGTGACTAACGAAAACTAATTTATCAAACAGGTCTATTGATGGAGTTGTTAGTAAAGAATGAACGGGATCTAATGCAAGATCATGTAACCAATAAATCCTACGTTTATTTTCTTCTATATCATTAACTCTTGAAACAATAAATTGAAATTTATCTTTATATTCTTGAGACAATCTGCGGAATAATTCCATTGAAAGAAGTTCTGTCCCGCCTAAAGAATTTTCAGCAAGATTCCCTTTTTCGTGTTGAGGTATTTTTACATCTACATTATCAAGCATAATTCACCTTTATATTCAAAACAATTGACCTTCCACAAACAAGATCATTAAATATTATTATTAAAACCTTCTTTTATTTGCAATAAACCTTTTGTTCCACAATGGGGACAATACATTGATTTTACTATTTTCTTATGCATTTCTTCTTTATTGTCAATAGTTTTTACATAACTCCACCATTTCTCGCATTTTCCACAATTAAAATGATATAACATTTCATAAACAAAAACATGTTCCCATTCATCGAGCATAACAATTTCTTTCTATTGCGTAAATGTTTTGTCAAAAAAACCAAAGTAACATATAAGGATTCCTTAATTTAAATAGGGCGAGTCTACATCTTTAACTTCGGGGCTTTTGGCAGACATTTTTTCACAAAAATCATGAAAATCATCTAAATTGTCTTCTTCGTGAAAATGAGCTTCATCATAACGTGTAAATAATTCTTTTGCTTCCCGCAACATTTCGACACGAAATTCGTGGATTGTGCCATCGGGCTCATGAGCCAATAAACAACCCTGTTCTTTTTTATAAAACAAATCTATACTTGTTATCGAAAACATTATTATATTATGTTGAAGTCGAATGATTGAAAGGGGCGCGGCCTGGGTGGTGGGGGTGCAGATCCATTCTTCCACTCAGACCTCCCTGCGCCATTCGAAAAATTATTTATTATTTGATGTTTTTATATTTATAAAAACATATAAAAGAGCAAAAAACACACCTAAAATAATAAAAAGCTGAAGAGGTAAAAACACTGCACTCCAGCTCCATAAAATATTACCTGTTAATTTTAATATTATTAAAATTAACGTTATAACAAAAAATAATGGACCAATGGAAACAATTTTCATCTAGTTGATTTCCCAACAATCCTTGTATAAAAATCTCGGTCCATTGAAACATTAATATTAGAACCCATTCTTTGATTTTCTGAAATCACGGGTTTAATTTGTTCTGGTACAATACATTCTAATTTTGTAATTTTACCACCTTTTTCTAAATATTCATCAATTTTAACATTTAAATTGCTTCTTGATATTTTAAATTTCTTTTTAGTCTTCTTAGCCATTTTTCTCGATTATAATAGGTTAATTATAAAAAAACAATTTTCGTATTTATTGTTTATTGAATACTTATTTATTGTTTATTGAATACTTACGAATAAGACATTCAATACCATCCTCAATTGCTGACCGATCTTTTACAAAGTTTCTCAGTCGTTTTACAATTTCAAGATATGTCACGAATAAAAACAGAATTCAAATCCTCAAATCCATTCCAATCATAACGAAAGTCGCAACCTTTTTCGGACAAAGTATGTAGTTCAGTGCAATCCCAAGTAGCAACTTGCCATTCATTCTTTGAGGCAACCCAAACATAAACATATTCAAGATGTGAACTTTCTTTAATATATTCTTCAAATTCAAAATAGTTTTCATATGTTATTGGTTCGAGATCATTGCCCCGATCTGCATGAGAATCTTCAATCGATTTTTCTAAGGATGATGCGTAACCCAAAGACGTTGCCAGCTCATAGGCTTTTTCTTTATTATTATAGGTTTCTAACAACCGTTCACCAACACCTCTTATATAACCATCATAATGTATGTATGATGTAGTAACTTTCCAATCCTCATCCATATATGCAACTAAACTGTTCGTACTCATAATATATCTCCTTTAGCCTATTATAATCACATTATCATAAATTAAAAAGAATACATAATAATTATCGTCAAATACATCATACCAAACAACAATAACGCTGTTGTAATTTCTTTAATCAACATAGTCATAATCAAATCTCAGTTGAGTTAAAACAGAAAGGAATAATTCCTAACCTTCACTTATATTATCTCAAATATAGGATGAAGTGTCAAGTCTTTTCTTCATTTGGTTCCAGTGTATGTGAAAGGCTTATCCCATTTTCCAATACCGGTAAAGACATAAAATGCCGTAGAAAAATAATCAGTCATCATATCTGAATCATCGTACCAATCTTTTCCCCCATCTTTTGCAGGAGCGGTTTTGGCAATCGTGTCAATTCGATCTAACAGTGTCTTTACTTCGTCTTTCGGAGTCATCCAAGGAGAAACTCTTCCGAACCCATATCCGTTCCCTTCGTTACAATCGTATTCTGGATTGGCCTCTAAATTCCATTTAGTAGATGACAACAATTTAATATCTACACCAGAGTGGTGTCTGTTTTTCACTGAAAATTTCAGTGTTTTTCCGAACTCTTCTTTAAGAGCTTTACGGATTGATTTCGTTTCTTCTGAACTAAGATGGGCCATTTTCAAATCTCGTTTGGGTTAACTTAATCTTTACTCATTCTCTACTACTATGGTATCAAATCCAGCTGAAAGTGTCAAGCTAAACCATAATTATATATGGTACTCCGTATGGGTTCTGCCCCCATCTGACTGCCTTGAAAGGACAGTGACCACACTAGCCGTCCCACGGAGCATTATTTATAATCAAACCATCTAATGGGTTTGTTGTATCGTGTTAATAGTTCGTCTAAATTTATAATCAATTCATCAGACTTGAAGTCCCAAAGCCAATCGCTTAATGCGTTCCAATCTTCNGTTTGCATCACAGGAAGATGNATTTCCCAACCACGAGGATGNAAGTTTTCGTTTTCNGAATCACCACCTCTAATATCAATTCTACCACCTGACCATTCNCCACCNTGTTTATCTGTCCATTCTCGACCCTTTTCTAACAGACACCATTCGGCATCTATTGGCCCCATCCAGTTCGAACAATAATTATATTTCATGGTACTTTTGGCCCTGTTATACCACCGTGTTTTTCACACACTTCATCCACCACTTCGATAGGAACCCATCCATAAACTGTCCCTGTCAATTCATCTTTGTTTTCAGCATAACTTTCTATCAACGATTCTGCTGAACTCGGAAAACCAATTTCAACGGTGTATGGCCCACTGTAATGGTAATGACTATTCTGCACGCTCATAGAAAATCCATCTTTACATTCTACGACAGATACTAGCTCTGGCCGATATTTGAGGTGTCCTCTATATTTATTCATGTATGTTGATATATTCATTCCAAATCCATGTTTAAGGTTTCTAAATCAGACATTTTAATTTCTTCCGTCATCATCAGTGTTAAAAAGCACGACCACGCATCGTCTTCTGTGCCAAAATCTTTATCGTATGAGGCAAACCCCTTTTCAGATAATCCTCTCACGGATACTCTAAATGTGAAGATTACCGAATGTGGGGTGATGTCGCCATGATAAACTACGAGTGCCAATTCTTCACATTCACCATGAACGGAAGTTTGGTGAAATGACAAATCAGTTTTTTTATATATTTCAACTCTCGGTATCATATCATTTTCTCTGGCTGGTCATGTAGGAATCGAACCCACGTCTTCAAGTTTGGAATTTGAGGTTTTACCATTAAACTAATGACCATTTAAACTGGAGCCTCGTATTGGAATCGAACCAATATCTGAAGATTACAAATCATCTGTAATTGCCATTATACTAACAAGGCGTTGGTAGGCGTGGGTGGATTTGAACCACCTTTGGAAGTATATAAGACTCCGAGCTTAACCAATTAGCAGACACGCCTATTGTTACTAAAATATGGCGGCCTTTGAGGTATTTGAAACCTCCCTAAATGCTTGACAAGCATTCGTGCTACCACTACACCAAAAGGCCAAATTGTGGTGGCGGAGGTGAGAATCGAACTCACTTTATACCTGCTTATGAGACAGGTCAAGATGCCTACCTTGCCCTCCGCTATTGTTAAAATAATCTTCTATGAAAAATGGAGCGAGTAGAGGGATTCGAACCCCCACCAAAAGATTGGAAATCTCTTGTGCTACCCTTGAACACCATACTCGCAGTCTATTATAGTTATTTTGCCAGAATAGTTAGTTTGTCAAGCTGTCCGATAGGATCATATCCTGGCATAATGTCACACACTCTATTATCTTTCAAATGAGTTTGTAATCGATCACTAACGTGATCATATACACCTTCGTGTTGTTCCATCATATCAGCCATCATTGAAATCAGATAACCAAACTCGTGATATATTCTATTAGGTTCTGATACATCATAATGAACAGAACTTTCCTCCAACATCTGTTTCACTGTTTCTTCATTCTTACGCCAAGTATTCATTTATCACCTGTATCATATTAAATATTTATCATAATGTAAGTAAAGAGTAGATAGGAACATGAGCATGTCGCCCGTCTGTACACGCTCTTAGCGTGCCAACATTTATAATGAGACTCGATTACGGGATTTCTTGCGCTCCGCTTCCACATTCCTATCCACTCTTCATATACTATTATACAGTAAAGTAAACTGTTTGTCAAGTTATTTCTCAACTATTTTCACTGGCAGAGCCGACAGGATTCGAACCTGTGGAAGTTTTATTAAACCCCTCTTCATTAGCAATGAAGTGCTTTAGGCCACTCAGCCACGACTCTATTAATTTTGGCGGAGGACACAGGATTCGAACCTGCAAAGTTTTTACGCCCGGCTGTTTTCAAAACAGTTTCCTAACCACTCGGCTATCCTCCATTGTCACACTTATATTTAAATCCCATCTTCTCTACTTCATCCAAAGAATACGGTTCTGCTCTACACTTTATAACCGATTCATCGTTTTCTGCACCCCTACTATAAGTAATAAAGGTGTCGCATTTATCACAATGTGTATAGAACTCTTGCACTTTATCGGGGTCAATCATGTCTAAACCACACATATAATCTTTTGATTGCCAGTTCATTTCATTCGACCCACACTTTGGGCATTTTATGTCTACGTTTATTTCATCATACATTCCCATAATGTTACCTGTATATTGTTTTTTTGGTAGGACAGGAAAGAGTCGAACTTTCGTCGCAAGTATATCAGACTTGTATTCTAACCATTGAACTACTGTCCTATATATTTTGGTGGAGATGACTGGAATCGAACCAGCGACATTTTACTTGCAAAGCAAATGCTCTACCGACTGAGCTACATCCCCAATTTATTTTGTCGATTTTGGAGTGGCCGACAGGATTTGAACCTGCGTTATACGGATTTGCAATCCGTTGCCTAAGCCGCTCAGCCACAGCCACATTTTCTTTTGGGTTGATTGACGGGAATCGAACCCGCAACCTTTTGAACCACAATCAAATGCTCTACCGATTGAGCTACAATCAACATCAAACTGGTACACCCCCAAGGACTCAAACCTTGATCGTCGGATTCGAAATCCGAAATGCTATTCATTTACACCAGGGGTGCATTAGTATGGTACACTCGACTGGACTCGAACCAGTGACCGATTCATTAGAAGTGAATTGCTCTAATCCAACTGAGCTACGAGTGCATTTGGTGGGCGATGCTGGGCTCGAACCAGCGACATTTTGCGTGTAAAACAAACGCTCTCCCAACTGAGCTAATCACCCTACTTTGGTACGGAAGAAGGGCATCGAACCCTTGATGTGATCTTTAATCCGTGCAAGATTTTAAGTCTTGTGTGTTTCAACCAGCTTCACCACTTCCGCATTAATTTGGTGCCGATAGAAAGATTCGAACTTTCACTGAATCCTTTTGGTAGGGGTGAGAGGATTCGAACCTCCATAACTTCTCAGCCTAAATGAGACGACTTTACCAGTTTGCCCACACCCCCATTTTGGTATCGGCGTTAATGTTTGGTGGGGAACCTAGGACTTGCACCTAGTGGGTCACAATGACACCTGTTTTACAGACAGGCCCGCTACTCGTTACGGTCTACTTCCCCACAAAATCAATCGAGTAAAACCTTCAATGTTTCTACATATTTCGCAATCGCATGAGTTAACCCATCTGTCTTACTTATTAGTCCATTATCGTTGTCTGGTCCCCAATTACCCGTTTCACTATCTATGAAAAGTCCTGTATGACTATAAGGCCAAGGAGGAGTAAAAGGAATAGGATCACTACGACGAACCACTCTCCAATGAGTAGGTTGTCCGTTAAACAAAACTTGAGAAGAAATTTTTGGTGATCCGTAAGAGAAAATTTGAACATTATGGCCTCTCCTGTGGAACCACATTCCTATTATTTGTGCAACAGCTCCACCCAAACTGTGACCGGTAATGTGTACGGTGTGTTCAATCGTATAACTATTATCCAACGATTGCATTACAATTACAGCGGCATCTCTAAATCCCTTATGTAGATAAATCCCCAACAATTCATCCTCTACCAATCTCACGTCAATATCAGATTGTATGTTGCTCTCATTGGATGTACCTCTGATAACAATTACCGATATTCCGTTTAATTGTTTCACCTCAAATGCAACTTCGTCTTTTTGGTCTCCGCCACTATCATAAATTGTTTTGCAATATTCTGCGTGTTCTATGAGAGAAGTCAACGTAACGGGTAAAGTACTTTTATCACCACCACCCAAATCATTGTTTTTATCTACTACGTTTTTTGCACATCCACTAAGAGATATTATTATCCCTATTAGAATGAACGTCAAACTCTTATTTTTTCTTCTAATCATTTATACCTAATATAGATTCAAATGATAAATAAAACATTACTCAATCCCACCAAATGTCTATTGATTGTTTCTACATTTCATAGATAATTGACAAAATCCATCCTTAAAGTTTTGCCAAACTTCACCATGTATTCCAAATTGACCGTTGATTATGTCCCACGAACCTGCGAAAATGGGTAATCCAAAAATAGATATAATCATTGCCCCCAACATACCAAAAAGGAACGATGTGTAAGACAACCTCAACCATTTATACTTTACGAGTGCGAGTGACCTACCACTGATATACATTTCCTTAGCTAATGTGTCGTATATCTTATCATCAGTCATCAACGAATTTGCATAATGTTCCTTGTATTCATCCATTTCCATGTGTGAAAAATGACCGAAGTAGAGTGGGTCAAAATACAAAGATTTCCTATTCAAATTTCCATTTTCATCTTTTGGATATTTGGTATTAGGTATTATAGCAATTATCGCACATAGTAATGAGATGATACAACAGGTTGCAAAAAACATCAACGGATATTTTAGGATTTCGTTGTCTAATTCAGCAACAGTTACAGAAAACACGATGGCAGTAACAGTAATCATAATATTGGCCTTTGCATCAGCCATTATATTCAATCGCATCTGATTGGTAACATTTAATCTGAAAATGTTATCAACGGCTGTTCTGTCCTCTGGTACACCATCAAAGAAGTTTTTACTGTTGTGTTGCATAAACTACTTCAACGGTGGCGCATATAACAATCCTCCATGATTGTACAGTCTATTCAGACCTCGTTTTAATCCAAGTGAAGTGTTTTCTCCTACATTACGTTCATATATTTCTCTATAGTTCCCAACTTGTTTGATTATATTATACGACCAAGTTGCACCCAACCCAAGTTTTGCTCCAAGATGGGGGTGATCTTTTCCATTTTTTTCACCCATAAAGCGTTGAATGTTTGGGTCTATGTTATTCTTAAAACTGTCTATGTTCTGGGAGTTTATCCCCATTTCTTCGGCAATAAACAAAACATATACTGTCCACCGAATAACATCCGACCATTTCTGATCGCCGTATCTAACAACAGGCCCAAGAGGTTCTTTTGAGATAATCTCTGGAAGTATCATGTGACGATCAGGATCATCAAAACTCAATCTATTAGATGCAAGACCTGACCTGTCTGTACCATACATATCACAATCACCCCTTTTATATACATTTTTCGTCTTTTCTGTAGATTTCACAGCAACAGGAATATAACTTATCCCATGTAATTCCATAAAGTCTGCAATGTTCTTTGCCGCCGTTCCTGTTCCACTGAAACATATCCTAGCACCCTCCATCTGTTTTGCAGAAGATACACCAAGAGTTTTCCTCACAATAAACCCCTGACCATCATAGAATGTTGTCGGCATGAATTCTAATTTCTTTGCAACATTTCTCGTAAAGGTATATGTGGTTGCCGCAGAAAGAATATCTATTGAACCGTCTATCAAAAATTCAAATCGAGTTTTCCCATTGACAATAGTAAATTCAATTGCTTCTGCATCACCAAACATTGCGGCCGCAATTGCTCGACAAATATCAACATCAAAACCCCCCCATCTACTACCATCTTCCGAACTCCATGATTCACGAGAGAAGCCAGGGAACTCATCATTAGTACCACAAATAACATACCCTCGTTTATTCACTCGATCAAACGTTGAACCATGTGTCGGATTGTATTCTGATATGATTTGTCCTTCGACCGCAGACACAGACATCATCCAAAATACCCAAATTAAAGATATGCCAATTTTATCCATCATATTCATTGTAATGCCCGATATATGGCTAGCAATTCTTCATCAGCGATTGGAGTAGTCATTGTGTAATATCTCTGATGACCGACTAACATGAATGATTTAATGTCAGAAAAACTTGGATATTTCAACAAGAGATTGTGAAGTAGATAATCTGGACTCAAATGACAAGATGAGCATTGATTGTCTTTCGCAAAAACTCTTGTCGCCTTTTTAAATCGTTCTGATTGTACCAGTACTGAATTGAGATCCTTTTCCATCCATGTAACCTTTTCGTCAATGTCTGGAATAACCATGAAAACCATATACACAAGAAGACCTATGATAACATAAATCCACACCTTACTGGCCGCAACCATTCCCTTAGTTTCAAGTTCAAGTTGCTCTAAACGATTTGCATGTTCTTCTGTAATTTCAAGATGGTTTCTATCATTTGTGTGTTCTTCCATAATCTACCTCACTTCTTTCCTACTTCATTAAGTTTTTTAGTGATCTGTTGCTGAAACCACTTCAATACGATGGGGATACTTACATTAGAGGTCAATCCAAACAGATACCCAATAGGATACCGATACCCTTCATATTCTTTTAATTGAGGAATGTTCGTAAACACAACCGTTATGAGCATGTAACCTGTTACAGACATTCCCATGTTGATGAAAAGGTCGAAGAGTATCAAACACTTTTTTGTATATTTTTCTTTATTGTCTGTCCTGTAATTAAACAGGAATATGAAAAATGATGAGAATAAAACCAAACCCATCATCATAAATTCAGACGCATTGAATAATTCGTTCATTCGTGCCTCATGTGTAACCTATTTCTTTCGGTTGTTTAATTGTATCAAAAGCACTTGCATGATGGACTCCAATTCTTTTTGCTTTTTTAAATGCTTGCATATTTTTCAATTCCATTTCCTTTTACTGGTCGGAAAAGGAGGATTCGAACCTCTAACTCATGCTCCCAAAGCAAGTGTGTTACCGGATTACACCACTTTTCCGATTATGTTTTTTGGTGCGAAGTTCAGGTTACGCTCCCGATTCTTCAGTGCTTCAAACTGACGTGATGACTACATCTACCAACTCCGCATTGGCAGGGACACCTAGAATCGAACTAAGATCAATTGGATCAAAACCAATTGTGTTACCGTTACACCATATCCCTATATGGTGCGTCCAGAGGGACTCGAACCCACAACCTTCTGATTAAAAGTCAGATATTCCACCAGTTGAATTACGGACGCATTATATTGTTTGCATCCGTACTACACTTGGTAGAGGATGCCTAACTAAATTGCGGTTTCATTTGTTTATATTTCTGTTTCATTCTAGTTGATCTTTGTTTTAGTTTATCAAAGACAGGGGTCGATCCCCGCTACGCAGTAATCAACCCACTCAGTCAATTTATTTTTTACTTTTTTGTTATATAATTCTGATACAAAAACTCAAGTTCGTGAGAATCGAATATCTGTACATACCCCTCGGGCATAGTGACATACCAATCGTCTGCTCCATATCTAGTATATTCATTATATTCCGACTCATCGGTTAATACTTTCACGACTACCATTTCTCGGATGTCGATAATTTTCAAAGGCTTTATGGTATTTACTGGTATCATTTTTTTATGTTGATGATTTCAGTTCTACAACAAAATCACTTCTGAACTGTGGATTCAATTCATGTTTATAATACCCACGAGGATTGCAAACCACTCTTGTATTGTTTATCTGATAATCAAAAGATTGGTGACAATGCCCGTGTATCCAAAGGGATACATTTTGAAATTTGCCATTATAAAAATCTTCATCTAAATCAGACACAAAACCAGAATTGAGAATACTCCCCCTGTATCGGGAACTTACGCTTCTTTGAGACGGTGCATGATGTGATACAATCACATTTGGTTTGTCTGAAACGATGGATTTTTTGAAAAACTCTAATGTTTTTTCGTGAAAATCATACGCATCATCGGGATCAAAAATCTTTCCCTTGTGACTTATAATCCTGAAGTCGTTCATCGAATGCCGTAAATATGATTTGGCCGGTGGATTATTTCTTTTCATATCCGTCCAAAGTGTACCACCGATGAAATTAACACCATCAATTTCTACTACATCATCGTCAAGAAAATGTAAAAGTGGAAACTCTGCTTCTATTTTTCTCCATACTTCTTTGACTTCTTCGATACCAGTTGAATAAAATTCATGGTTACCAAGTATGTATATAATCGGCTTACTGTGGTCACACAGTAATTTATCAATGAATGGGAGAGCAGAATTACCAACACCCACGTCACCAGCAAGAACGATAATATCCGAATCTGTATTTTTAACATTGAATTTATGCTCCGAAAATTCGAGATGTAAATCTGATAAAATTTGGATTTTCATTTACAGTGTTTTATTATTGATTTTGATTTATTTTTTCCATCACCAACTCTATTTCATCTGTCAATGTTTTGATGGAAAAAATACACGATAATCTAGAAGACTCATTAGATTCTTCATACAATTCTATCTGGACTTCAAGGTCAGTGTACAGATTTTTTAATACATCTTGATTATATATAATCGAATACGCTTTATGCAGTAATTCTCTGTTATGTTTTGAGAGAATCGAATTCGCTGTATCATCTAGATGACCAGTAAAATCCTTTCTAAATTTAACCAAGTTGTCTGCGTTAGAGATATTATTAAATTCTACTTTTCCGATTGAGTCCATATTAAATTTCATTAAGTGGCTGTCCAGGCCGGGTTCGAACCAGCGACATCAAAATTAACAGTTTTGCGTTCTACCACTGAACTACTGGACAACTGAAATCAAAAAAATACATTCATATTTAATATATATTATTAGCTCATTATGACATTTCACGTATTATCCAATTCCCGTCCAACGACAACTCCGTTTAATGACAAAATCAGTGGATGAATACAGATTGCCTCGTTCAAAGTTTCTGGCTGGAGCTTTCCACCCCGCCGCCATCAACAAATCACCTTTTTTGAAAGACTTACCTTTTCGATAACCTGTTTCATCTTCTTTGACAATGAAACCGTTGACCGAAGTCCCACCGGCTTTTTTGGAAATGATCTTCCAATACTTGCGGGTTTCTTTAAGAGTGAGTCCATCATTATAGTTTTTGACAGACTCTTCGGCATAGTTTCTTGCTGATTCAGATTCAAATCCACCTGTCAATTCTGGTCTCGTGATCGACCACTCATAATAATCTGCTCTCATGGCATCAAGTACTTTTTCAATATCTTCTATCATAATCAAATCTCAGTTGGGTTAAAACAGAAAGGAATAATTCCTAACCTTCACTTATATTATCTCAAATATAGGATGAAGTGTCAAGACAATTTTAAATTATTTTGAACGAAAAGGCGGTAAGAAAAAAAGGTAAGGAAAAAAGATAAATTGGATTCGAATCAACATAACCATAGGCAATGATTTCACATTAAAGTGAAGTAGTCATTCCTGTATGTTTTGTAAACATCAAACGTAAATGTGAATTGTAAATATTTTTATATTCCGTGGCACTCTTCTCTTCAAACTTTCTGGTCAACTTACAAAATTTCATATCATACAAATCCCATGAATTCAATGTGATTTTCAGATAGTTTGAATTTGAACTGTTTCCGCCAATCCTCATCGACAAAGAGTTTTCGTCACCCATGAAGTTTTTAGCTCCTGTCATCACACGGAATTTGTTTCCGCCAAGTTGTTCTAAAATTGTTTTTGCTACGCTCATAATATTTCCTACTTTACACTTTCAACTAATGTTTCAACATCCGACATAAATCTAGTAACAATTTTACTAGGATTGAATCCGATTCCAACTTCCGACTCAGAGAATTCGACATTAAATACTCCGGCAAAAATCAGATAAGCTAACATTCCAATTGCTATATACTTAATCATAAATCTCCTATACCAAATCTATATGTTCGGTGATCACGATTCGTCCACCAGTTTTCCAATGCTTAATAAAGCTGGCAATATCGTCTTCATAGGACATAACCATTTCGGCAAATCCC
>JGI26240J51127_1000250_pt1 | contig 23833 bp, 15 predicted proteins | sample SaaInlV_150m_DNA_5_FD_51127 | JGI IMG/M metagenome (IMG submission 51127)
TAATATTATAATTTATTGAATTTTTATCATGTGTTTTAAACCATGGCGCACGAGTTCGATCTTCTAATACAGTTATTTCATAGTTTCCTCTTTGGAATATTTTTAGTTTTGTTCTTAGCCTCGGGTCTAAATAATGATCTGAAAGAAATAACATTTTTGTTTTCATTAGTGTTTTATCCTATACAACAGAAGTGGACCCCATAGCTTGGACAGTTTTTTCTAATTTTAAGTTATAAAGTTCCACGGTTGTTTTCATTAAGCAGCCATTTCTTTCTTTGGCACGCTATTTAAATATACGGAGTCTGGCGTTTGGTATTCAAGCGATTGATGAAGTCTATCTTGATTATAATCCCTCATCCATTCACCAATACTCTCTTTAGCTTCCCTTGGAGTATCATAGGCCTTGAGATAAACTTCTTCATATTTTAAGCTTCTCCACAATCTCTCAATAAATACATTATCGACCCAACGACCTTTTCCGTCCATGCTAATTCGAATCTTATTTGTTTTTAACACATCGGTAAAATCAGTGCTCGTAAACTGTGAACCCTGGTCGGTGTTAAAGATGTCTGGTGTCCCGTATGTTGTTATGGCTTCATTCAAAGCATCAATACAAAACAGTGTATCCATACTATTGGATAAGTGCCAACTCATAACTTTACGGCTATACAAATCTATTATTGCAACTAGATACAAAAACCCCACTGGCATTGGAATATAGGTAATATCCGTTGACCATACCTGATTGGCTCGTTCTATCTTTAGATTCCGTAATAGGTATGGATAGATCTTATTCTGTCTTTCCCGGTTTACTTGTATTCGGTTTGGGTGCAGTAGATCTGATATTCATGAATCGCATCAGTTTTTGAACTCGCTTTCGATTAATGACATATCCTTCTTTCCTCAAGTAAGCTAAGTATTTTCTTGAACCGTAATGTGGACGTTTTTGATGTAGCTTATCCATGTATTTCATAATATCCATTTCTTCTTGATTCACTTCTACATAAACTGGCTTATAATAAAGGCTAGACCGGTTTACTTCCAGTAATTTGCATTTTCTGTTTATCGACATAATCTTACTCTCTTTGATGACCCTTTTGCGCTCAGCCATACTTAACGACTGAACGCTTTGGATAAAAAATCACGTTCCATCGTCAGCTGACCTATCTTTGCATGTAAATCTTTTACTTCTGTCTCGTGGTTTTTCTCTATTCTCTTTGAGGACCAAATACATCTGCTGAACCTTCCAATAGTTGCTTTTTCCATTTCTGTATTTGAACTGGATTAAGCGTATATATCTCAGATAATTCTCCCATTGTCTTGTCACCTTTTATCGCTGATAAAGCTACTTTTGCTTTAAATGAGGCTGAATGGTTTCTACGTTTTTTACTCATTTCTATTATTCCTTTCCTATTTGTTGACGCAGAATTTATAACTTAATGACCTGTCCAGTTTTTGGGGTCCACTTCTTTTCAATTAAGTTTGTTTCAGTGATAGTTTTTAATATCGTATTAAATCGAATAGTTTTTATTTCGAATTTTTTAAAATTCAATAAAAATTCTTTGTTAAGATAGGGGAATTTAATTACTCCAAGTGTATTAAGCCCGTGTGTTTCTGAAAGTCGAATAATTAATAAATCAGAACTTTCGGCTTGTTTTATTGCATCAACGTGAATGTTGTTTTGTTCACATGATATTAATGAATAGGGTGGCTTAACTTTTCCAGTATGTACCGTTGTTAAATGTTTTATAGATGGAAATAAAAATTCTTTAGCTAACAGAGGAATACCCATATTTTCCCAAGAATTATTGTGTGGAATAATTTGATATTCAAATTCATGTATTCCTTGATCTATTAGATTATATCCTTGCCCTTCAATATATTTTTGAGGATCGTGTTGATTATAAGCAGGGCTCCTAAGAATCGTTAATCTAAATTCGTTATTGGTACAACTATAGCTAGACTTTCCTTTTGTCATCCAAGAAAAACCATGAGGTTCATCTGTAAGGCTAACCCAAGATTGAAAGGGCTCTTCATTTCCTGAATTAAGACGGCGTATTGCTCCTGCTGGAATTCCAGCAAAATGTGATTTTGAATTAGTTGATGGATTAAAACATAGTTTAAGAACTTTGTAAGATTCATGCCAATTCACTTTTGTATGGCAATGTAAAAATAACTTATTGTGGATTAATGAAAATGTTTGAGAAATAGTTGACTCTGAATAATTTAATTTTATTTGAATTCGTTTTCTTAAGTTACCCCACTCTAAAATAGTAAAAGTAGCATTTCGAAATTGACCATCATATTTATTATAGGAATCAATCTTGTGACCCCAAGTATCCCCAGGATCATCAAATACTTTTGGTATGGCGCTGTCCGATAATAAATATTCATGATTGGTATGTTTATTTATATAAGAAGTCATATACCCTGTTTCAAGATTAAATCGAATTACTACCAGATTATTCTCCAAAATCCCATTAAAAGTAGATGGTGTTTTTAATGTTTTTTTGAGTTTATTATTTAAAAAATCAATGGAATATGATTTAATTGAAAAAGAAGGAAGGTTGGCTATAAATAAAATTTTGATGCGTTCAGGAATTTCAATAGCATCAGTTTTGATTATTTGATAGGGTATATCATTCCCCAATTCATCTGTTACAATAGGATTATGATTTAGAATAACTCGTTCACATTCTAATTCTATTAGTTCATTTCTTTTATGTGATAAAGGATTAAATATCACGATGGGTTGTGCGCTCTCTTTGTTTATCCATGATGTGTCGATTGATAAGCAAAGAATACTCATTTTTTGTGTAATAATATGACTAGAGATTGAGAGTGAAAATCCATAATCATTTTTCACATCTTCATAACTGGATTCAATTGACGTCCCTGCTAATATATCATGGAATTGATTGAATAGAACTTTTTTCCAAGCTTGTTTTAATTCTGTTTTTGGATATGGTGATTGAAAAAAAATAAATGAAAAAGAAGCTATATATTCTGCAGTAAGTAAAGATATTTCAGCTTGACGATTCATTTCTTTTACAGTTGCATGTAACGAATAACAGCCACGAGCATGATGTTGAAGCTCACCGGAATAGATTGGCAATTTAGATTGAATATATTTAATTGAAGCTGAATAATCATTTGCTGTTGAAAATTGGAATGATTCTCCTTTCATAAATTTTGTATTTTTAATCGCATCAATTAATTTTCGAGTTGGACCTCCACCGTGATTTCCCCATCCAATCATCATTCCAATATTATTTAAAGATAGTTGAGAGTCTTTCACAGTTTTGCGATGAATTTCTAATCGTTTTTCTAGTTCATATTCAGTTGTATTATATTCTGAAATAATTCTAAATGAATTAATTGATGATCCATCCAATGATTCCCATTTAAAAAGTGGACCTGGAATTTTATTATTTTCATGTGGACCTGGGCGTAAGAAAAAATATGACGTAAGCCCTTGGCCTTTTAATAATTGAGGAAGAGATGCGGGGTGTCCAAATGCATCAGGGTTAAATCCTACAGTGGCATAGAGACCAAATGTATTTTTAAAATAGTGCTGCCCATACAATCCCTGTCTAATTAATGATTCTCCTAGGGGGCAGTTTAAATCAGGTTCAATCCACCATCCTCCAACGATAATCCATCTTTTTTGATTAATGAAATTTTTTATTTCATTAAAAAGATTAGAATCAATGTGTTCAACCCATTCATAAAATTGAGCAGAACTGGCATGAAATGATAAATCGGGTTCATCATGTAGAATATCTACAGCTGCGCGAAATGTTGCTAATATTTCTGAAATCCCCTCTTGAATTGTCCAACGCCAAACAGGATCTATATGACCATGACTTATGAACCAAAACTCGAGAGTTTTTTTCATATTGTTAGTCTAGATTAGTTTCTTTTTATCCGTAAGAATTATTGCTACTATTATAGCAATAGTAAACATAATTATATTTCCAATAAGACCTGTGTAATACAAATCAAATGGAACATGCATCCAATCGGGAACCCAACCTCGACTAGATAAAATTGTCCATGTTGTAAATAATGATGTAGCAATAAGTCCAATCCAAACTGATTTTGCATTCCCGTATTTTGTAAAGAATCCTAATAAATATAAACCGAGTAATCCACCTCCTGTAATGGAAGCAAGGATTGTAGCAGTATCTTGGAGTGTTTTTGTTTCAGATACATTTAGAATAAGTGCACCGCCTACCATAAAAATTGCTGCACACCCAGCAATTATCCATGCGACCTGTAAATAATGACTATCTTTCTTATTTTTCTTTAAATGGCGTCTGTAAATATCTACAACACCAACAGTAGAAATTGCATTAATACTTGAGTCTAACGATGACATGGCTGCCGCTAGAGCAGCTGCTATAACCAAGCCGGTTAAACCGGGTGGTAAGAAGTTTAAGATAAAATAAGGAAATATTTGTTCAGCCTTCCGAGTCCCATCTAGCATTTCAGTTGCTTCAATAGTTGGAAATATTTGAAAGAAAACATAAAGAGACGTTCCAAGAAACATATAAAACGCCCAAATTGGTATACTGGATAGTACGCAGACCAACATTGCCTTACGGGCTTCATAGGTGCTTTTGGCAGCTGCGTATCGTTGAATAATATTTTGGTTAGCGCTGTACTCTGTCAACCAACTTGTAAGTCCAACTAAAAAAAGCATTGTTCCTGTTTTTTTGGTTATGGATAATCCCCAGCCAATAGATCTAAACCCTGAGCTTGTCATTTCGGACAAGGATAATTTTCCATCTGCAATAGCCACTGAAAAAATTTGTCCCAATCCTCCAGGCAAATGATTGATTATTACCCCAAGTGTTAATAACCCGCCTAAGACGAGAACAATAGTTTGAATTACATCCGTCCAAATAACAGCATTAATTCCACCAATAATAGTATAAAATGCAACAAAGACACCACTAATTAATATACTTGTTACAATAGAGAATCCTGTTATTTCATGAAGTAATAAAGATACAAGGTAAAGTATGATGCTAACACGAACAAGTTGAGAAAAAATAAAAGTAACCCCACCATAAACTCGAACGGATGGTCCGAATCTATCTTCTAAATATTCATAGGCTGATGTAACTTTGTTTCGCCTGAAGAATGGAAGAAACATATAGGCTGCGATAAGTACACCTAATGGCATGGACCATGTTGTAATAAATCGAATCCAGGTTGTTTTATATGCATCAGCAGGGAAGGAAAGGAATGTAACAGAACTAATGGATGTACCCACAAGACTTAGACCAATCACCCACCCCGAGAATGAACGCCCACCTACGAAATATTCTTCAGTTGTTATGTTTTTCTTTGAGAAATAATAACCCATTCCCGCAACGAGACTAAGATACCCAATTAATACAGTTAAATCAATCCAGTGTAGTGTCATAGTAAAAGCCTATATTAATTTAAGTTATTAATTAGTTTTCTATAAATATTTTGGTTGGTAACTGCGCCCTAATTAACTAATAAAAATCAGTTTAAACTAGAAAGAGCCACCAATTGAAATACGTAAAGGAGGAGTGAAATACTTAGCGAAATTTGAATATGCAATATTTAGCTTTACTATATGATGGCTTATTTTAAGATTAAGCCCAGCACCAATTGTCCAATCTTCAGTATCATAAAAAAATTTATAACCGCCACGTAAAGCGACTAAATCTGCAATCCAAAGTTCTGTACCAATATGGTATCTATCTCGGTAATCAGTCGCAAATGCGCTTTCAACTGATGCTAATAAATGAATTGGATTACCTTTTTCACCTATGACATTCATGGCTGTATTAATATTAAAGTATAAGGGCAGTTTAAACTTTTTAGAAAGATATTTGGCTTCAGGGCCAAAATTTTTCATGACCATAGCTACAGTTAAATTTCTAAAATCAGATTTGTAAAATGTTGAAAAATCAAAGGCAAATCCTTTTGCTTTATCACTATCAATATTTTCTTCTAAGTACTGTCCCTTAAGGCCAAATGAGAGCCCATCGGTTAACCGAATTGCATATGCCATTGCTAAAGCAAGGTCCCCGGCATGAATCATACGCCCTGTGCCTTCCGGTTCAAAAATAGTTGTTTCTTCAAATTCATCTACTGCAAACTGTATTGCACTGAGTCCAAGAACGCCTCTAGAGCCTAGTGGAAACCCAATAGCTGCAGATGTTAGTTTGGAGTTAACTATCCAGTTTGTATGATTAAAACTAAAATTAAATGAATTGATATTAATTAGACCTGCTGGGTTGAAAAATATTGCTGTAACGTCATCCGCGACGGCAGTGAAAGCATCACCCATTCCTGCTGCCCGAGCAGACGGACTAATTTTCAAAAAGGAAAACCCTGATTTACCTAATCGTTTGAATTCATTTTGTCCGAATAGAACAGAACTGCTTATTAAAACAAGAATGAAAAATTTATAAAGGTGTATAGTATAATTATTTCTTTTCATAATCAATATTATTTAACAATGGCTAAAGTACCTTTCTGAATTTTTCCCATGCTGGCTGGATCTAAAGATTCCACTACCCAAAAGTAGATTCCACTTACAACATTTCCAGAAAAGGAAATAGTATTTTGTCTCCATGATGTTTCTGCAGCAGTTTGTTTAGTATGCTCTTTTTCATAAACAAGATCTCCGGATGCAGAATATATTAATACGTTACAATGTTTTGGAAGATTGATGAAACGAATCTTGTATGGGTCAGCTACATCTGGATACATATGAGCATTATCCATGAAATCTAATCGGTATGGGTTTGGTACAACTCGAATTTTTTCCGTCATTTGATCATACAAGGCAGAAGATGGTTGAAAAGGTGTTTCAGCAACCATGTTTTTTTGTTCTGGAGATGTATATCCACTTTCTAAAGATGGGACTGGTCCATGATCAATTCCAAATTTATCAACCCAATGATCATGGCCTGTATCAAAGGTTCGAATACTATAATAATAATTATATCCTGCAAAAGAATCATCATCAATAAAAGTATATCTATTTGTTGATGGTTCATAATAATTAATATCTTTTAATTCAATCTCAGCTACAAATTCCCATGGACCATAGTGCCAATCGAATGAAGGAGGATTTGACCGATAAATTCGGTACCCAGCTACGTCATAAGCTTCCTCTCCAGTATAATCAGGATCTCGTGCAGTATCCGCTCGAGCTTCCCAAGAAATGATCATATTTCCAGCGGCACTATTATTAAAAGTAACTGCAACATCAGGTGGAGGATCAGGAACATCAAATCCCATATCATAAATAAACTGTGCCTTTTTATAGTTGCGAAAAATAGAATTCTCACCCTGTTTTAAGTCAAATTTTGCAGTAGGCTCTTTTGACCATGTTATCTCATCTTTATTTTGCCAGTCAGCAGGAGACCCAGCGACAAATGCCAATACAATTTTTGCTTTTTCTCCTGGGGCAAGAGAGTAGGGGCCAAATACCAAAGCATGAGTATTTAAACCTGAATAGTCTGGGTTATCCGCAATTGCTGGAAGTGTATCTGAGATTTCTGTTAGCATTTTATACATTTCTGCTTCGGTTTCTCTTGTTTGATTTGGCTCAGTCCAATCTTGACCAGCACCATTATGCCACCATCTATAAATAAAAGGTTGATTTGACGATTCAGGACTAACATAGTTTTCTTCAGGGTCATTTACAAAAGGCGGGTATAGGTCTAGTGGACCAAACCCAACATATTGATAAGCTGTTATTTGATCCTGAACTTGCCCTTGGTATTCATTATAACTGGAGAGGCCCATATCTGCTTTTTCTTTGTCCCAAGGTTGACCCGTATCGTCTTCGGGTGATCCAATCCAATCACCGTCACGTTGGTAACAAAAAATTAAATCAGAATAAACAGAAGTACTTTCTGGAATATCAGCTTCAAAATTTGGTGCTTTGGTAAATAGCATTATATCATCTTGTACTGATTCTTGATTTCCTCGCCAATCACCCCATCCGGCACCATAGCCAATTGTCCATTGATGTCCAGCACTGGAAACGCTAAAACTATTCATAAATGCAAAATATGTATCTGTAAGATTTTTTGAACCTGTATTTTCATAAATAATTTCATGAATCATAAAATCATCATAATCTTGATAACTCCAAGCGTAAGCTTTTCGAGTCACTGTTAATCCCATTTTATTTTCCCAATTACTTATAATAATTTCTTCAGGGAACTCATCATTGGGTATGTATCTCCCGTGTGCGAAATTATGAATTTCGATAGGTTCATTCCCTTGAATGTTACTATGATAAGGAGAATAATTAGCTCTTTCCTTATTTGGCCAAGAAGAGTCTCCCACGGCTTCTTCTATAGACCCACTCATTGTATATCGTTTGTCATCAACATCATAGGTTACGTCCCGAGGTCCAGAATAAGAAACCATGGTATCATCTTCTGCCACTGCCAAAACCCAAAGTCCAGTTCCTCGGGCATTTTGGGGAATAGTGGCACGAGAAACATCAATTAAATTTGGGTCTCCATTAATGTATGCTTCAACATCCATCCAATATTCCATAAAATCAGATGATCGACCGGCATTACCGGGATATTGAAATGCAGTTTGATCATCACTTTGATATCTCGGAATATTTCCGCCACCTTGAAGTCCATTATTTCTAAACATTTCCCAAAGTTTTGCTCTTGTGGAAAATCGTGGAGAATATCCGGTAACGGGATCAGCTTGGGCTGAAAGCGATGATATCATTCCCACCATAAAAGTGAAAAATAAGAAATAATTCTTGGTTTTATTCATTGGTGAATATTTCATCCTTAGAATGAAGAACGAATCCCAATTTTAAATTCTCGAGGTGCACCGCGATATCTTGAATGAGCATTGAAATCACCAAATTCTAAATATTGTTCATTATCGGGTCGAGGCATACTCATGCCCCATCGAATAAACTCGGCCCCATTATCACCACCTTTAATATCTCTTTGATTAAATAAATTTGAGACTTGTACAAAGATAGTTGACTGATAATTTTTTTCGGTAAAGAAAACTTTTTCTAAGCTTAAATCTGTTCGAGTTGTTAAGGGACCATTCCTCCATTCTATAGCCCGAGTTGGAGGAGAATATGCAAAAGGTGTACCTGTGGACATTTTATAAATCATATTGATTGTAATATTTCCAAATAAGCCCCAAGGTCCTAAATTTTCAGGCGTAATAAGATATAATTGTGCTTTTCCGTAGCTACGAATGTCAGATTCGGGTTTAGGTGCTTCTTCCGTTCCACCCCAAAACTCGACTACCCATAACCCAGTGGAATCTAATTGTTGAACATCTAAACCTAATGTTTTTAATGAGTCAATAAATAAATTTGCTTTAGCAGCATAAGATCTTACTAAAAAAGCTGGAAACAACGGTTTTGCACTTTCAGATCCATCTTCATTATCAATATATTGTGTCCAGTATTTACCATTGACTATAAAGTTTGAATCTGGAATCCAGAATTGGCTTCCAAGACCAGCTTCTCCTTGAACTGCCCACTGTAAATTATATGATAAGTTAAAACCAAAGTTATCAGAAAAATTCTTTCTTAGGCTAAATTCAAATCCTTGAATATCTTCATGAATCCCATTTCCTGCCATGTGAGTAAATTGAAAATCAAACATTTGTTTTGCAGGGTCCCACCAATTCAATTGAACTGCCCCTGGATTTGTTACTTGATTATTAGAGCTTTTATAAAAAGTGGAAATTGCTAAAATATAATCGGAGTAAAAATTCCAATCTAAACCGAGTTCAAAACTAATGGTTTTTTCATATTGAAGTCTTGGATTTCCAAAATTGCCAAATTCGATTGTATTATAAATTTCAGTGGGATCAATTATGCCATTTTCGTTGATGTCTTTATCTTTTGTACCATCGTTTTTCCATGATTCCCCATAGAGGGTGTAGAATCCTGCTTGTTGGTAAATATGGCCATAAAAGAAATGAATCATAGACCGATCAGTGATTGGATGTGCCACACCAACCCTCGGACTCCAAACTGTAATTGGGTCTACTTGTTTAAGGAGGCCAAATGCATCAAGTGAATCATATTCAAATCTCGTAAATGTATTAAAAAAGAAATCAGAAGCACCCATGGCAGTTGTCACGGGGTATTTAATATTGGGATCAAATCGATCCATTCTAAGTCCCGCATTCACGACTAATCCTTTATACTCCATCTTATCCTGTATATACCATGCTAGTTGCTGGGGATTAATCGGCGATTCTAATTCATGATTATTTCCAATATATGAAAATGATCGGCGATTTAAAACATCATTATAGTTAAAGGCCCATACGTTATAATCTGTAAAGTCTAATCCAGTTTTTAATAAGTTGCTTGGTGTAATCTGAGTTGTGAAATCGAATTTCACACTAAATCTTTTTCTTTCTCCGCTATTAAAGGCATGGATATCCCGAGGAAGATAAAACCAATCATCTTTATCGGTTCGAATGTCTGTAGTAGAATCAGGTACACCTTCTGGCGTTTGAGAATTAATTGAGTTTGAAATTCGCAATTCATAAAATGTTTTTTCACTCAACATATGTGTGAATGAGAGATATTGCATTTGGTCTAGATTAACTGTTTTTCCAGCTGCTGCATATCCCATGGGTAAAAAATAACTTTTTCCTCCGCCACGAATACCGCCGGTACCGCCTCCAGAGTTAAATCCCCAACTTGTGGAGTACATACCCCCAATTTTAAAATTAATTTTTGGGTGTAAGAAAAAAGAAAATTTCCAAGTTCCATCAAAGTTGTCTGCAGAATGGGTGAGTGGACCAATACCATTTACTGATGCATTGCTAGATCTTCCGCCCAAAAAGAATGAAATATTTTTTGTGATTGGACCAGATAAATTTCCTTGAACTGCATAGCCCCAGTTGTTTACATAATCAGGTGCTTCCTTGTGGGCTAGTTCACCTGTTAAACTGTCTTGTTCATTTACCCATTCATCGTTGTCCCACTGCATTTTATCTAATAAGTCATAATCTTTGGTGTAATTCGGACCCCAATGGCGTTGTCCAGGTAATTCATTGGTGTATTCAAGGTTCCCATGAAATGCATCGGCACCTTCTTTAGTAACAATATTAACAACACCTGCTTGAGCATTTCCATACTCGGCACTTAAGCCACCCGTGATGATAGAAATTGATTCAATATCATATTTTCCAACACCTGTATAGTTATGCAAACTTAGACCGTCGTTACTAATCATTTTGATTCCATCTACATAATAAATAACATCTGCAGAAATGGAATTCATATCGCCTCCACGAATCATTCCTCGGCCATCAATATCCATTCCGGGTTCCAATGATATCAAATCGCCAACATCTTTCATCATAACAGATCGCTGAATATCATCAGATGTAATAATATATTCGCTATGAGTTCTGTCAACTTGAACCATGGGTTTGGATGCCATTACGATAACTTCTTCACCTNCNATTGCTTCTTCAGNCAATGAAAAATCNATTTGACTTGTTCTATCGGGGCTCACATTAACACCCGAAATAGTGACTTTTTTAAATCCAATCATTGATGCGGTAATATTATATTGTTTTGCGGAGACATTTAAAATTATATAATAGCCATTTTCATCAGCTACGGCACCTCGAGATGTTCCTTCTAAAACAATATTTGCTCCTGCGAGTGCTAAGCCGTTGTGGTCTTTAACATGTCCATTTATTTTTCCAGTAGTTCCACCAAATAATTGGGCTGTGATTACAGAAAAAATGATGATAGAGAAAAATGTTTTTTTCACAATATTTTTTTGATTAAAAATTAAAATAAAGAAACCATCCTGATAAAAATCAGGATGGTTTCTAAAAATAACTACTTAATTAACAATAGTTTTCTTGTCTGTGTAAAATTACCAGCAACAATGCGGTAGAAATACACGCCTGATGGATTATTTCCAGCAGACCAGGTTGCAGTATGCGTACCTGATGTAACAACATTATTAACTAGAGTGCTAACTTCTTCACCCAATGCATTAAATATAGTTAGATTAACTTGTCCTGCTTCAGGAACAGTGTAACTGATATTTGTAGTTGGATTAAATGGATTTGGATAATTCTGACCTAAACCATAACCGCTTGGAAGTATTGCATCGTCCCCTAAAGCTAATACGGGAGCCTCGTTATAGTACACATCACTTATATGTAATGTTGTAGAATCATCGTCAAAGGCACTCACAAGAATCAATGTTGCTGCAGGATCTGTAACAGCATCAGTTGTAAAAACATGATCTGGTGTTTCAGCTGGAGAACCACCATCTGTAAATGTCCAAATTGAAACTGTTTCATCAACTACGGTGATTTTTTCCCAAAACCAAGAATTATATGTGACTGCTTCACTTGCAGCTGGACCACTAAATTGATCTGTAGCGAAATGGTACCCTCCAACGCCTGCTTCTTGATGGATTGCAGCTGTATAAACTCCATAGTTTGTTAGGAAATCAGGGTCAATAGCAACACATGTATGGAATTGATCTCCATTTACAGTACCACCTTCTCTTAAAAATTTCATTTTAATCCAGATTTCAGCATTTGTTGGAGTTATTTCGGCATTTGCATCTATTGATTGATCGATTTGAATCCAATCACTGTCAATATCAAATGGATCTGTACCCGGTTCTGGGAAAGACATAATAAGCTCTCCATCGGCTACTTCAACACCTCCCCAGCCCCACCAAGCCCAAGACATATCACTGGTAAAAATACCATCGTCGTTTGGCGTTGCATCGGTACTGAAGCTTTCATGCCAGCCAAACAGACTTGTCTGTAGAAACAGGAAAGTCATTATCGTTAGCGTTTTCTTCATTGTTTACTCCTTTTGTTTGTGTTATTGAGTTTATTAATAATTATATTTAATTCCCAGTTCAAAAGTTAAAAACTGTAGGGGAACAACTTCGAATAATTCCCAATCTTCGAAAGATCTTACATAACCAAGAGCATTATGGTAACTAAGCCCAATACGGATATCCATTTTTTCATTAAAGGATGTTGTAGCGCCTAAACCTAGGTTTCCACCCCAAGCCACACGCCGATCAATAATGGGTTCCATTAAAAATGATTCATCTAATTCAATATATTGCCCAGGATAAATTAAACCTTTTACTTTATGTGCATAATTATAAAAACCAAAGCCATAAGAGAAAGATGGGATAATTCTTTTGCCAGATAGTTGAGTCGATTTGTTTTTTAAATGTTTACGTACCTTAAATATAAAATCATTCCAACTCATATTTGCACTGGCTTGGTCACTTTTATAATATTCGTAATCTACGACCCAAAGAAATGAGCGATTTTCAATATCGCCATGATTATATTTTTTATAATGAAATTCATAGATGAGTTCCGTATCATCATTTATATGATATGAATATTGAATCCCCATAACAGGTGTAATGTTATACCAGCTATTTAATCCCATAATTGGAATACCTGTTCCAGTATAAAAAGAGATACTTTGATTATTAGATTGTTTTGCCTTGGCTAAGGAAGGGAGTGAAAGAATCATTATTAAGCATAATGCTAATTGGTAAACGGGACTGATTCGATGTATCACTGTTATATATATATTGTAAATGTTAGGACTGTAACCTAAGATGATAAATATTTTTAAGCAATAGAAAAAAATATTCAAATTAATGAAAATTGTATAAGTTAGATGAATGTTTTATTATCAATTTATATTAGGTGGTATTGTTTTTTCAATTGGGCTCTTTTTTGCCTATCGTCAAGGTTATTTTTTTAAATCATCTCACGGGCTTCGAAATCTTCTATTTGTACTAATTCCCTTGTTTTTTTATGTTGTACTTCAAGGATATTTACAATTTGGGCAATTTGAATCTGTTAGCCCGAGTCCTTATACAGGTACAGTAGACTATAAACAAGGAATGGGAACTCCTTTAGATTATGGGATTATGGTTTTTTATTTTCTAATGATTTTATTGATAGGAACTTATTTCGGGCGTCAACAAAAAACAGTAAAAGACTTTTTCTTTGGAGGACAAAGATTTTCGTGGTGGTTAATTACATTTAGTTTAGTAGCCACCACCATTGGATCTTATAGTTTTGTAAAATATAGTCGCGTTGCGTATTCCTATGGGTTAGGAAGTAGCCAAACTTACTTGAACGATTGGATTTGGTTGCCGCTTTTACTTTTCGGGTGGCTTCCCATTTTATATTTTTCCAGAGTAACATCCATTCCAGAATATTTTGAAAGGCGATTTGATTCTACAATCAGGAACTGGGTAACGGCATTTATTTTAATTTATTTAATTGGTTATGTAGGCGTAAACCTTTTTACCATGGGGAAAGTGTTAAATATTTTACTCGATTGGCCTATCTTTTATTCAGCAATCTTAGTTGCAACTGTATCAGCTATTTATGTCACGGCCGGTGGACAAACGAGTGTAATAATGACAGACCTTTTTCAAGGCGTTATGTTACTTGCATCGGGAATAATGATTTTATTTTTAGGAATTAATTATTTGGGAGGATTAGATTCATTTTGGCATCATCTTCCAAGAACGCATAAACTAGCTTTCCCCAATTTTAACCAAGATCCATCTTTTCCTAGTGTTGGAATTTTTTGGCAAGATGGGATAGCTAATACAGCCATGTTTTATTTTCTGAATCAAGGAGTGATTATGAGGTTTTTATCGACCAAATCACTTCAGGATGGTAGAAAGGCGATTGTAACAGTGGTGCTCGTATTAATGCCAATTGCAGCTATTGTCGTTGCTTCTGGCGGTTGGGTTGCGAAATCTTTAGTACATGCAGGGGTGCTACCACCGGATATTAAACCCGATGAAGCTTTTTTTATAGCATCAGACTTTTTAAGCCGACCGGGTGTTTTTGGATTAATACTTGCAACATTAACAGCAGCACTAATGTCAACGGTTGATACTTTAATTACGGCTGTAGCTGCCATTGTTGTGAATGATATTTACCAGCCCCACTTTAATCCAAAAGCCAATGAGAAGCAGTTATTGAAAATGGCACGTATAAGTTCAATATCAGTTACTCTTTTGGGGATTATGCTTGTTCCTCTATTTATGTCATTTAAAACTATTTATTCGGCGCATGGTGCATTTACTGCCGCAGTGACACCTCCTTTAGTTATTACATTACTCTTCAGCGTTTTTTGGAAACGATTTACCCGGACCGCCGCATTGTACACATTAGTGGGCGGAATGGGAGCTATCATATTTTCATTATTTGTGCCGGAAGTTATTATTCCATTTTCGCATGGAGTTCCTATGATTGAAGTAGATGATGGATTTTTATCTGGAATGAAGCAATTTAAATTTATGAGAGCATTCTATGGAATTGTCGTAAGTGCCTTTATTGGAATTTTGGTGACGTTTTTTACAAAGCCTGAAGAAGATGTTAAACAAAAAGGATTGGTTTGGGGCACAATAAAAGATGCAATTTTCAATTATAAGGGTTCGGTTGGAGACGAAAACTCACAAAGTACGGCTTTTGCATCTCCTATAATTTTAGATCATCCCAAACAAATTAAAGGTGCTGGAAAATTGCCAATCGTAACAATTTCTGATTCCCTCGCGTATGAATTAAAAGCAAAAGTCGGAGACCTTATATATGTAAGTGATAAGCGCAGCTGGCTGGGCGGATTATATTCTTCTCATTTGATTATTGATTCGATTATTGAAGATTCAAGAAAAACTATTCAATTGGATAAGGAAACTGGGAGTGTCATTATTAAAAAGAAAAGAATTCACCATGAAGTTCTTGTCGAAAAGTTATATTAATCCTTTCCAATAAGAGAAAGAATTGCCCAGATGGAATTGTTATTTCCGACGAATGTTTAGTGCCTTTAGCACCAAATTTAAACTATCAGGATAATCTGTAATAATTCCGTCAACACCCAAATTGATTAATAATTCCATTTCACTCCGTTTGTTTACGGTCCAAGGAATTACAGGGAAGCCTGCTTTTTGAATTTCTTGAACAGTGCTATGAAGGAATAGAGAATCTTCTGGTGAAACTAACCGCCAAGATGGTGAAAAAATATCAATATATGATTCTGCTTCTCTCAGAACACTCAAAGCAGATCCACCATCATTTGAATATCGAATCCCATTTAACCAAGGGCTTGGTATTGAATCATTGATCATTGAGAAAGACCCCGAGCCTAACAACCCGGCTGTTTTTATTTCTGGATCAATTTTTTTTACTAAAGCCAACGAATGCCAATTAAAGGATTGTAAGTTGATACGATTCTTCATTCCACTGTCTTGTATAACTTTAACCACGGCATTTACAAATTCAACTTCAGGGATGGTAACATCATATCTGGGGTCAATTTTCATTTCAATATTTAAATGAACGTTGCTCTTCTTTTTGTTGATTAGATCAAATACTTCTGTTAATGTTGGCATTTGGGCACCTGGAATATTTATTCTAGGAGGTTCAAGAAATTGTGATGGATTTGGATTTATACTTCCACAATCAAATTTTTTAATTTCTTCCAGCGTTAAATCTCTTATAAGTGGTCCTGAAAATTGAGCCCCCGAGTCTGCTTGAATTATCGATCCATCTTCATTCAAGCATAAATGAGCAGAAACATAGGGATTATGTGTTACAAGAACATGACGATCTTTTGTAACCGCTAAATCTAATTCTAAAGTGCTTACACCAAGATCCATTGCGAATTCAAATCCTTCTAATGTATTTTCGGGTCTAAGCCCGCGTGCTCCTCGATGACCTTGAACATCTATAGTATTCATTGTACATGATACAAAAAGAAGAATTAATCCAGGATAGAAAATTGTTTTTTTCATTAATTAAAATTTCCAATTATTGTTTTATTAACCAAACTTCACTTAGGCGAGATTGCCTCCGCCAATTGATGCCAGGTTCTAGCGGAATATCAAAGGTTAGAGTTATCGCTCCATCTTCATAAAGTGCTTTAGGTATTGAGAATTCTTTGATTTCACCAATTCCTTTTCCATCAATAGTTGGAAAAATGCTTTCGTCATTAATTTTGGCTAAACATTGTCCATAACCAGTAGTGCGTAATATATATGTAGCAGTTGTGTCAAGGTCATTGTATTCAAGTCCCACAGGCCAGTCCATCTTACTAATCCATGATTGTCGCACACGAGACATCTGATTTTCCCACCACATAAAATCCGGATTGGGGTTCGTTGCCATGAGCGGATCTTCAATAAATGGTTTTCCCCGCAATACGTGCTCAGATTGTGCCACATTACCAATGTCATCATAAAAACTGCCTGGACCGGGGTTCTCCCACATTCGAATGATATCTAATCTCTCAACTTTTTCTTTTTCGGAGTCTAATAATCTGATTTCCGCAAATTGATCTTCTACCCACCAGCGATTATTAAGCGGGTAATCTAAATAATCTAAAACGGCACTACGTTCATAGCCATTGGCTTGATATTTATTTACACTTGCTTGATAGCCGATACTTTTAAATAGGTCGTCACATAACTTCACAATATTTTTTCTTAATTCCGGTGCGACATTTTTTTCATCTGCTTTGGCAAAAATGGCTAAAGCCTTATCCGTTGCATTATTAGCGCCAATGGATTCCGCTGTTCCAAGAATTGAGTTGACTTCATTTTCCAAGTTTTCTTCGAATATTAATCTTTCTTGAGTATATGCATCATAATATGCTTTTAACTGAAGTAATTGCCATCTCCAATTGGATTGAAGCTCTGGGCTTTCTTGATTTACATATTGAAATAATTTGAAGGAAGGTATAAGGTATGGATTATGAGCTAACGGTCCATCCCAGTTTTTTTCAAGACTAAATATCCCTTCTGTGATTTCATTCACATATTTGGGTCCGAAGAAAAAACGATTATAATCTTTAAGAATGCCACTTACATCCATGTTATGATTCCACCCTAAACCGCTATAAATAAATTTATTTACATCATCATGATTACCATCAGAATAGGTAATAAATCCGTCGATGTATTTTTGATTGTGGCGAAAAATTGTACTGTATTGAATAGGTGATGGGTTGGTTCCTTCTCTGCCGGATGTAAAGGCTATGGCTGGGTCTATCCATGGGGCAGGATGCTGACAACGAATTGTGTGAGTAATGTCGGGGTAATCCCGAAGTTGATATTTTTCTGGAAGTCGCTCACGCATAAATGGTAAAGGTGGACTTGATGGGCCACCTACCGCGCCACCAAACCAATCTGGCTGGTTTTGGGTAATCCAATTGAAAAAATAATCAATTCCTTCATCTTCAAATCCTTGCAATGACATCCATATCTTGGCTTTTGGATGATGCTTTTCTAAAATCCCAGATAATTCTTCTAAAAAAGGCATAACATCTCTGGGATGATTATGCCCAGGGTCTCCGCCCGGGAAAAAGACTGCATCCAGATTTGTACATTCTTTATAAAATGCTTCATGCTCTAATAAATGGGATTGCTTCTGCTTGGGATTACTTAAGTCAACAGTTGCTGGAGTCCAAACCCAGTATTGCATGCCATATTTTGCGCAAATATTTCCCATGGTTTGATTCATTTCACCAGGTGAGATTGGCATATGGGGACTGTCGTTTGCTGACATTGGAATATTTTCAATGGCATTGGTCCCAAATATTGCCAATTCTCGAATATATTGGTCATACTGTTCAACCGTCCACGCATCGTAGGAATTAGATAAATTTCGGTACCCTAATTGATGTCCGCGTATCGCATGGTCTGGTGATGATGATATGTTAATTGGGTGCGGAAGAATAATTTTTCCAGGTGACATTTCAATAGTCCGAAGAAATTTGCCGACACCATTTAGGACACCTTTTGAGTCAAATCCTTCAATAAGTGTAGAATATGAATCGATACTTATTCGAAAGCTTTCACTTAAGGATAAAGATTCATTTTCTTGACCATTTAAGTTTTTTATAAAGATTGAATAATCCTTATTAAACTTTTTCGTATGTATCCTCAATTTTACACTCGTTCGTTTTTCTACTTCTTCAATTAAAACTGCAATTGCTGTTTGCTCAACCAGTGGGATTTCGCCATCGTTTATGATAATTGTTGCATTCGTTATATCAAGTGGAAACTGAATCACAGGATGAGTTTGTGGAGTTGGTGCGCAAGACTTCACCAACCATGAAAAAAGTATAAATATAAATGTTAAGCTGTATTTATTCATTTTCTTGTTCTCTTTTGTGCATTCTGTGCTTTTTGTGGAGTTATTTTCTATCAAAACCGTAAATGACTCCCCGAACTTGGCATATCTCGAATAGTTGTGGCCAAATAAGTTATTCCCAAAATAATCGCCGGGACCAAAATCCATAAGATGCGATTCAATGGATTTGTCTTAAAAATAATATCTGGAACTTGCTTCCCACCTGATGGGATTGTGCCATCATTTGGTGCAAGCAACAAAAGCCAGACTGAACCCAATGCTAATCCAATATGAGACATGAAAGCAAAGAAAGAAGAGTGACCACCGATTTCGGAAAGCATTTGAGCATTGGCGGTTCCTAACGTAAATAAAAGTGCATAAATCATGACTAATTGCGCCCGACCCAATGGATGGTTTGGAACAATAGGCAGAGGAGATTCCTGATGTTTTCGGTACAAGCAAATTAAAATAAGTGCATAAACTGCAATGGCACTATGAATCCAAATCCAAGTTGGTATGCCAAATAAAAGCCCAATAGCTGTTGTAGTAGTTGGTGCTTTTCCAGCCACTAAATGAATATTGTCAGTTATCCAAGTATAGGGATCATCAAATAAGGCAAACCATGGTAACCAAATAAGCACCATGCCATAGCCCAACGCATTGGATGGAAATGTGTTTGCATTTTCTTTGATTTCACTGGGATTATCCGATAGATAGCGTTTCATGGCTAAACCGATTCCTAATCCCATGAGAAAACCAAAAAACTCTTCCATAAGACGCCATCCGCCTACTGGCCAACCTGCCACCTGTTGAATCGTCATAATAAATGCACCAATGGAAAAACCAAATCCACCGAAAAGCGCACCTGACCAACCCATGTATATAGATGTACAATCTTTCTTATTATAAAGATAAATCATGAGTGCAACAGCTAAGCCAACAATACCAGACCAATTATCGCTTCGTGGCGGTGTCATACGTAAACCAAGCCCTAATGTTAATATTGCAAATCCTAAAATCCATCCAATAGAGAGTATTGCGAAGAATTTTGCAGCTTCAGATTTTTTTATACCATAATAAATCCCGGATACCAATAAAGCTGATATAGCTGCGTACCAATCCACGTCCCATTTTGTCAAGACTTCCCAGTCTTCCATCATTTCGGTTAATCCGGTGAAGTCCATCAATCCCCAAGTAGCTGCAATAAGTAAAACTGGCCAGACAAAATCATTTAATCGAGAGCGGGAATATGAAAATGCCATGCCTAAAAAGGCACCGCCAACTAACCCCCAAAGCCCACCGATGATAAAAATATTTCCATATCCATACGCTGCATTCCAAAAATCAGTATGTTGCGTGTATCCTAAAACAATTCCATAACTCATGGATCCGCCGAATCCCCAACCGATGGCACCAAACAGTCCAAAAATGGGAAGTCGTTTCCAAAAGTCTTGCCTACCGGATGCAATTGCAACAGCCAATGCCACTAAAATTCCTGGAATCATGGCGCCCGTTTCATGCCCATAATCTCCGCGCCATCCCCAACCATAGCCCATAGCAATAGCTGGTAAAATCACAATTAAGTTTTGTTTAATCCAATTCATGGTAATAGTTGCTCCATTTTTATTATTATTTTGTTTTTTTTAATTAGATAATATCATAAATCTTCAATACGTAGAAGAATTAATGAACTTATGCCAATTGCAAATTTTTTAGTTAGGGATGCTCTTATCATGGGTGATGGACCTTTCCCCACCAATTTTAATTCATGTTTCCCTTGTTTAAGATTAAATAAGCCAAAATTATAAGGTTTCCAATTTTCACTTTTACTGACCATGTCTAACTCAGGCCCGGCAGAGATATTGTCAATAAATGGCTGGTAGCGACACCCAAAAATTCCATCGACAAGAACAGCAGATATTTTGTATTGACCCGATGTACTCACATCAAATTCAAAAGTAATTTCGCCATTCGGAGTTTCTGGCTCAAAGAAGACTGCAACCGATTCAGTTTTTAATTTATTAGGTGTAGCATGAACTTTTAAATTCGAAGCTAATAAAATTTGATAGGGTGGTATCCTTTTTTTAGCGGATACAATCTCATTTTTCGAAAAGGTGATTGGTGTTTGGTACCAAAAAGCAACTGAGCTAATCCAATCTTTCCTTTCACCAGAACTTGAAATCTGATTACCTTTTTCGTCAATAATGCTACCGCGATGTTCCATGCTAAATTTTAAGGAACTTTGAAATCGAATTGGATCCATGATATGCCAACGATAAGCGGAGACTCGATCTCCTGCTAATGATCCTTCGTATAATGAAACTCCTTGAAATGGTCCTGAAAATTCTCTAAAACCCCAAGCATCTCCAAAATAATCTTCAGTACCTGTTCCTTGAATAGAGGGCACTTTTTCATCATTAATGAAAAACCGATCATCGCCTTCCCCAAACCATCCGGCCTTTACTTGCTGGACAGAATAAACTGTACCCACATAATTTCCTTTTCCTTTAGTGTCAAGTATGACATGATCACCAGGTTTTGCGGGAGATTGTTGGTGATATCTTGCATGAAAATAAAGAGTCTCTTCAGGGAGTGTTTCTACTTTTTCCCAATCAACGTAATAATAGAAAAAGACTAAACCGAATTCTAAACTTTCATTTGTAACTGTTATTTTCGCATGTTTATTAAATGGCATTTCCCAAAAAGAAGTACGAGAACGGCCGTGAGACGATATGCTAACAGGAAATGATTGAAAATCTTTTTTTGCACCATGACCTACTCCAAAAAAATCTCCAAGTGGAACTTCTACACTGGGCTTTTCAGATTCATCCCAATAGATTCGCAATATAAGAGACCTTGTGGAAAATGGGTTCACAGATGCAGATGTATTCCAAATATGTTTTATAATCCCAGGACCTTCTAAATCAGCCAGTATAAGTGTTTCCCCTGGCATAATTTCTTTTGAATCACCATTACTATTATAATCTAATGCTGTACTTGATACCCTTTTGCTTTTATTATTTGAAGGAATTGTAAGTTGCCCGAGGTGGGAATAATTTCCTCCAAAATTGGATTGAGCATCAAGGTTATTTATTGGTAAACATAATAATATAATAATAAAAAAAGAGTAGTAAATATCATTTTTATCGCATTTTAAAAAATTAATTAATTGATTGAATAAAATAATTTTTTGGGTTTTGATTGTTTTTTGGATCATGGCAATAATTGCTCTAATCGTTTAGTTAATTGTTCATTCGTCAAATTTTTATTTAGAATAATCCCATCGGGATTTATGAGAAAATTTTGTGGGATTGCCATTACACCATATTGTTTAGATACTTCGCCCCAACCATCGAGTTTGGATAAATGTGGCCAGTTCAAACCATCATCTTCAATGGCCTTTAACCATCGATTACGATCTTCATCCACAGAAAGTCCAACAATGGTGAAATTTCGGCCCTTAAACTTATTTTGTAGTTGAACCAAATCTGGGCTTTGGGCTCGACAGGGTCCACACCAAGAAGCCCAAAAATCTAGTAAAATTGTTTGTCCACGAAAATCACTCAAACTGACATCATTCCCATTAACGTCCGGTAGTGTAAAATCCGGCGCTGGTTTTGATGAAGCAGTTGCTTCTAGTTTTTTATATAATGAAGATACGTGGCGATAGTAATCTGAATTTTTAACTTCATCGGAAAACCCATTCATGATTAATTGCATAGAATCCAATGAAATTTGATTCACTTGAAATTGGTAATAAGCCACAAATGCAGAAAAAGTATAATCATTTTTATTTAACATCAAATTCATTCCTGTTTCTTTTTCAAAAATGTCATCCAAAGAAACAGAATGAAATAAACTATCTTCTCGTGAGCCGGTAATGGTTGCGAAGTCTAAAGAGTCAATAGATCCTGTGATTTGAATATCGGAATTATCTAGAAATAAGTGGATTTTCCCAAGAGTATCATTGATAAAAATAGAATGGAGATAGGCACTCTGAACTATCCCGGAAAAAGAAAATATTCCATTGGTGATTTGAGTTGAATCTACATTTATTTTTTGGTTGGTTTCTAAATCTAATTTGGATAAAACGGCTTTCCCGTTTTTTAATCCACGGATTTTACCATTGATTGTAAATTCATTTTCTGGGACCGATGAACATGAAAAAAGAATAATTAATAAAAAGGATGTGAGTATTTTTGGCATTAGAATTTTGGGAACCATATAGTTAAGGATAATTAATTAGTAAGAGATTTTACCCAATTAAACAATGAAATCAAATGGAGTGAATTATATCAAATTTTCTATATCGTATTTTCTATTTAGATTTCATAGATTTGCGATTCATTTTTACATTAATTAATATTGACGACTAAATTAAATATATGTTTTCCGCTATAAAATTGCAAAACGAATTAAACACTGAATCCAGCTCCAATATGATAAAGTGGGATGTGATTTATGGAAATAATTTGGAATTAATTCGAGAAAGAAAATCAGCACTTTCACAATTAGTGGAAAATTTTATTGAGATATTTAGCGAAGACAGAATTGTTTATATTTCTCGGGCTCCAGGCCGTGTGAATTTGATGGGGCGGCATATTGATCATCAAGGTGGATTTATCAATACTGTTGC
>JGI26240J51127_1000296_pt1 | contig 22391 bp, 17 predicted proteins | sample SaaInlV_150m_DNA_5_FD_51127 | JGI IMG/M metagenome (IMG submission 51127)
CTGTTATAGAGGCAGTAGCTGAAGCAGTCCTCGAAGCAGGCGCAACTCCGATCATAGGAGACAGTCCCGCATTTGGTTCCGTGGCAAAAGTAGCAAAACGCATAGGGCTGGATAAATTTGCGGAAAAGCATGGCATTGATATCATCGAACTGGATAAACCCAGAAAAGTATCCATTAACTGTGGCGGGAAAGACTTTTCCCTGACCGTCTCCGGCAGAGCACTGGACGTTGATGCCATAATCAACCTTCCCAAGCTTAAGGTACATGTTCAGGTTCTTTTTACAGCAGGAGTCAAGAACCTGTACGGATGTGTCAGCGGAAAGCAGAAGGCGTGGAGACATCTCAAGTCAAAGAATGATCTGGAGTGGTATGCTGATATGTTAATTGCCAATTACCAGTTAGTTAAACCGGTATTCACAATCGTTGACGCTGTCACGGCGATGGAAGAGAAAGGGCCTACCGGCGGAAAGCCCAAAGACGTTTCACTGCTTGTCGGCGGGATAGACGTCATCGCAGTAGATAGAGTCGTTACAGAACTCCTTTCAGTCAGACCGGAGGACGTCCCTATACTCAGAGCAGCAAAAAGGCTGGGAATAGGTGAGCAGGATCTATCAAAGATAGAGATAGCAGGTGAAGAGCTGGCTTCCGTTAAAGTACACGACTTTATCTTTCCGGAACTATTACCAATCGGTTTTGATTTCATTCGCGTAGTAAAGAGCCTTATCAGACATCTATGGCTTAAGAACGTTGGCAAGACCGGGCCGCAAACATAATTACAGTATCTGACAAAAAACGTTATTTATATTACTCACTACAGAAAAAGCCATATGGTTAAGGATGGCAAAACGTATAATATCCTCTATCTTCACAATGAATCCATAATGGGTGGGGCAGAGATAAGCTTATTAAATCTGGTGAAAAGATTGGATAAGGAGCTTTTTACACCCCACTTTGCCTGCTCCAAGGAAGGACCTTTTATAGATGCACTGAGAAATATAAAAATCACACCTGACTTTATAAAATTCCCTGGTATAAGATGGCCCAATCCCGTACGTATTTGCAATACCATCAGGGGACTTGCAAACATCATAAAAGAGAAACAGATAGATCTGATTCACTCAAACCAACCTCGCTCCAATCTGTTTGGCGCAATTGCTGCGAAGATAAACAGTGTCCCCATAGTATGGCATGAAAGATGTCTCGAAAGAGGCAGATTTGATAGTGACAATATCTTTTCCTTTCTGCCGGACAGGATCATCTGCAATTCCGGTGCAGTCAGGAACAGATTTACAAAAGAGAAGATAGACACCAAAATCAGGACAATTATAAATGGTGTAGATTTAAACGAATTTGATCCCGAATCAGACGGAAGCAAAATCAGGAAAGAGTTCAACATTGATGAAAAGGAACTCGTAGTAGGAACTATTGGCCGTATTGACCCGGAAAAGGGCTATGAGTATTTCCTGGAGAGTGCGAGGATTATTTTACAGGATCTCCCAAATGTACGTTTTCTTGTTGTTGGTGAGGCATCTAATAACCACTCATTTGAAAAGTCTCTCTCTGAGATGACGGCCGAGAAGGGAATTGACAAGAAGACTATATTTACTGGATTCAGAAGGGACATACCACAACTTATTGCAAGCATGGACGTGGTCGTACTGCCGTCGGGAATAGATGCCTGCAGCCGTGTATTGTTTGAATCAATGGCAATGCAGAAACCACTCGTAGCAGCTAATGCGGGTGGCACACCGGAAATTGTGCAGGACGGTATTACCGGACTGCTGGTTAAACCCGGAGACTCTTCAGATATGGCAAAGTCAATTATAAGACTGCTACAGAACANANCTCTTTTGGAGCAGTATGGAAAGGCCGGAAGGAAAAGAGTCAAGGAGATGTTTACTATTGANAGAAACATAAAAGAGACAGAGAATGTTTATTTAGAGCTGCTAGACACGAATTCCACAAATTAACACTAATTAGTTTTTAGTGCCTTTGTAACTTAGTGGCCCACAAGGTAGTTAATACTGAAATGAAATCAAGAAATAGATTAATAGAAGATTTATATCTTACGTTCAGAAATATTGCATTGGGAAGNCTNCGTTCCCTTACAAGAGCTTATANCAGGGATGATTTATCAGTCTCAAGTATAAGGAAAATATTAATAATACGGCTCGACAGAATTGGTGATATGGTAATGACAACCCCTATCTTTAGAGCGTTAAAGGAAAAGTGGCCTGATGCACAGATTACTGTCCTGACTAATCCGGTAAATCAAAACATAGTAATCAATAATCCGTTTATTGATTGCATATTGGAATATGACAGAGGGAATAAGCACAGAAGTATGGGAGACAGATTAATCTTTTTCAGGAGTATACGGAAAAAAAAATTCGACCTTGTTATTGATCCGTATCTTGACTATGAGCTTAAAACATCATTTATAACGCGCTTTCTTGGAAAAAAATTCAGACTTGGTTTTGAGTTTGCCGGAAGAGGAATTTGCTACAACATAAGGTACAATCCAAATGTTTTTCCTGTCTCTACCGAAAAGAGACATATGATTGATTACTACCTGGACCTGGTAACCTGTTTAGGCATTGAAGCGAAACAGAAAGAACCTGAAATTTTTTTGAGTACAGACGAAAAAGAGAACGCTTATAAACTTTTGGAAAAAGCGGAAGTAGACCCTGAAAGTAAAATTATCGGTATTCACCCGGGCGGAAACTATCAGAGTCAAAGATGGCCTATAAAAAGATTTGCAGCTATATCCGATCACCTGATAACCAACTATAATGCAAAGGTAGTCCTTTTTGCCGGCCAGGCAGAAAAACAGCTACTGTCAGAATTCAGAGATTATGCGATTAAGACACCCATCTTCCTTTACGATCTTAGTTTGCGAGAGTTTATGTCGACATTGAGTCATTGCAGTCTGCTCCTGTGTAATAACTCCGGGCCTCTCCATATAGCAACGGCCTTGAATATTCCAACGGTTTCAACGATGGGACCCACAATCCCTCATCACTGGTGGCCGTGCGGCAATAATCACATTGTATTAAGAGAGGATCTGGACTGCAGTCCGTGCAAAAAAGGGATCTGCAAAACTCATGAATGCATGGAGCAGATCAAGACAGAGGATTTTCTATCTGCTGTGAAGGCGCAACTGGAACATTTAAAACTGCTGCATCCTGATGAAAACTCTATGATATCCGTAAAAAATAATGCCTATTAAGCACAAGAAAATTTTAATCATGGAAGCAGGCGGGATTGGCGATATGGTGATGTCAACACCTGCACTAAGGGCACTGCGTGAAAAATTTTCTTTCAGTGAAATAGTATTACTTACAGTACCAAGGTCTGCGCAGGCTATAAATACCAGGCAATATGCAGACAGAGTACTATACTTCAAACAAGAAGCATTCAGCAAAGGGCCATCAAATTCTATCTATAAGCAAATTTTCTCGAATCTCAAATTACTATTGGCTTTGCGCAGAGAAAAGTTTGACATGATGATCGACTTACAGGCGATTGAAACATGGAAAGCATCTCTGCGCAGGTTTATATTTTACAAAAGCGTAGGGGCAAAGATCAGTGTTGGTAGAAATTCTGACGGAAAAGGATTCTTTCTGGATGTTAAGGTAGACGATGATCTTTTTGGGAAGACGCATGAGGTTGATCGGAAATTGCTGATTACCGAGGCATTAGGCGCAGAAACTAAAAACAGAAAGCAGGAGTTCCATGTTTCAAAAGAGGATAAAGAATTCATAAACAGCTGGCTGATTGATGCAGGAGTTGAAGAGAAGAGAACAGTCGTAGCTCTTCAACCCGGGGCATTTGTTCCTTCCAGGCAATGGAATAGTGAGAGGTTTGTTGAAATAGGAAGAAGGCTGTCTCAACAATATAATGCCCGGATTATCATTACCGGTGGCAATAATGATAACATCGCTTATGAAATAAGCGACGAACTTATAGACATTAAACCTGTCCTGGCTGTTGGGTTATCACTCAGCAGACTTGGGGCTCTTCTGGAACGAGTCCATCTCTTTATTTCAAATGACACTGGACCATTTCATATTGCAGATGCGATAAACACACCGTATGTAGTACTGTTTGGGCCTGAAAACTCTTATCGATACGGCCCTTATGATACAAGGTCAGGAAGCCGCATAGTTACAGGCATGGAACTCACCTGCAGCCCTTGTCTGAAACACACTTGCAGAACCCATGAATGCATGGAAAGTATTACTACTGATATGGTATGGAATGGCGTTGAATCTCTTTTGACAGAGATGAAAAGAGAAAAATATGTTTAACAAAATATTACGTCCATTGACAGATTTTGTCCGCCATATTCTGTCAAAGCCTGATGAAAGAGGCAACCTGACATCCGACCTGTTTCGCTTTAAGATAAGGGCAAAGGTAAGAGAACTTATAAATAACTGTAACGGTTTTTTACTGGATATTGGTTGTGGAGAGGGGCTCTTATATGAAAACCTTACGACAGAACAGAACAGCCGCAGGTGTATAGGTGTAGACACTGAAAATGAAATGCTGAAAATTGCACAAAATAGTTTTGAAAAGAAGAAACAGGATAGGTTTCGTTTTTTGAAAGCAGATGCACAGCACCTACCCTTTCTTGACAAAACGATTGATGCTGCAATTTGCATAAATACATTTTACAATTTCCATGCTAAGAGTGACGTTGTTGATGCGCTTGAAGAGATGGAAAGAGTATGCAAACGAGATGGTTTTATAATTTTCGATATCCGAAACAGGATAAACCCGTTTGTTTTTCTCCGGTTCAAATTTGTGTGGATTTACGATACTCACGTAACTTTAAACGCATACTCGCTGAAGGAATTAACCACGGTTTTAACATCCAGAGGCCTTGTTATAAAAGAGACAATACCCATAGGATTCCCGATAACAATGTTTGCACCAATAATCCTGGTAAAGGCAGGATACCGGTGATTACCGGCTTAATATTCTTTTATTAATCTGCCGGGATCGCTTGAATATATCCGGCAGTTAGTCTATAATCCCTGAGCTTCCTGACCGGCCGGAAACACGTTTATACTTACACGCAAAGAAGGAGAATTTATTAGTTTGCTAAAGAAGATCCCAACGACGGCAGTACCGTTATCAATATTTGAAATAGTTAAAGGGTTCAGATCTTTTTTCGGAAACAAATCTTATATTGAGGAGTTTGAACGAGAGTTTGCTAGATACATTGGATCGAAACATGCTTTTACTTTTAACAAATGCACTACCTCCATTTATATATTCCTCAAGGCGCTGAAAAAACTCTCAAACAAACAAGAAGTCGTTATACCTGCTTACACGGTTCCTACACTGGTACTGCCCATAAGGAAGGCAGGCTTAAAGCCGGTTCTCTGTGAAAGCTCTTTAGATACTTTCACAATGGATTTAGAACGCCTGCCTGAAGTTATTAACGACAACACGTTATGTGTTTTACCGATATACCATTTCGGATTTCCTCATAAGATAGATTCATTATTAAAGGTTGCAAGTGAGAATGGGTTCTTTGTCCTGGAAGACACCGCGCAGGCACCCGGTGCATTAATAGACGGCAAAAAGGTGGGAACGCTGGGAGATGCCGGCTGCTTCAGCTTGTGCAGGGGTAAAAATTTCTCTACTTTTAACGGTGGCATGCTTGTAACAAACTCCGACAAACTTGCAGAAATAATAAAAGAAGAGAGAGATTTGCTTCCGGAACAGAACTTTTCCTTTAAGATAAAAATCCCGTTTATCCTTACAGCATTTTCATTAGTAACAAGACCTCTTATTTATGGACCGTTCTATAAGTTGATCTCCCGATTTAAACATACAACAGTACACGCCAGTTTTGAACCAAAACAATATTCAGATTTTCAGGCAATAATCGGACTGGGCCTTCTTAACAGGCTTGATGAATTCAATGAAATAAGACTAAAAAAAGGTATGGTGCTCTACAATGCATTAAAGGATAATGAACATTTAATATTACCGAAAATAACAGAAAACAGTACTCCTGTGTTCAACCATATGCCGGTAGTTTTTAAAGAGATAGAGACAATGGAAAAAGTGCAGGCAGAGCTCTGGAACAGGNGNATTGATACCGGAAGAATGTACCTGANACCCGTGCATCATTTATATGACCTTGGATATGATATGCAGGAAGAGTTATTTCCCAATGCGCTTTATATCGCTGAGCGATTGTTAACACTTCCATCCCATCCCTATCTTGATGATAACTCTATTAAAAAAATTATAAACGTATTTAAATCGATCTGATTTATGACTGCTATCCCGCCAAGATATTTACTGAAGAAGATTATTAAAATTGTAGTGTGTATCATCGCAGCTTGTACGGGATACAATAGTAAGACAAACAAAAAAAGGTTAACGATTCTAACATATCACAGCATCAACGACGAAATCAATCCTGATGAAACCGTTACTCCTGAAGAGTTTGAAAAACAACTACAGTATATAAAAGAGAATTATAAAGTGATTTCTCTGGAGGATGCAGTAGAATATTTACAAACTGATATTAAAAAAATTTCCGATTCCATAGTAATTACGTTTGATGACGGATATAGTGACAATTACCATAACGCTTATCCTCTGCTCAAAAAGCATAATTTCCCGGCAACAATATTTCTGATAAGTGATCTCATCGATGACAAAGGAGGCAAATACCTTTCCCAATCTCAAATTCATGAAATGATGGATAACAATATTTCATTTGGTTCCCATACAATTTCCCATAGAATATTGACAGGTTTGAGAAATGAAGAAATTATAGGAGAAATTAGAGACTCTAAGGATATACTGGAATCACAGCTTGGCAATAAGATAAACTCGTTTGCCTATCCCGTTGGCACAAGGGCAGATTTTGATGACGAAACAGCGGAGATTGTTAAGGAATATAAATACACGTGCGCATGTTCCAACGTGTACGGTATGAACGATGAGAATTCTGATATCTTTGCACTTAAAAGGATAGGCATAGAAACGACAGATTGTTTTCTTCTATTCAAGCAAAAATTAGATGGTGCATTGAATATCATGTCGTGCAAGGACACAAAACTCTTTCAGGAATTAAAAAGGATTTTTTAAGCTATAATTAAACAGGAGATAAATATTGTACATCCTTGGTATAGGCGGTTACACACTGGATGCCGCTGCTGTTTTAGTAAAAGACGGAGAGTTAATTGCAGCCGTTGAAGAGGAACGATTTACACGAAGAAAGCATGAAGGCGGTATGCCTTATAAGGCGATTGACTACTGTCTGAAAGCAGCAGGCATAACATTAAAAGATATTGACCATATAGGTTTCAGCTATAAACCATCTTTAAGGCTATCTAAAAGGATACCATATAGAATATTAAGAATTCCAAAAGTCCCCTTCTATTCTCTCGGATATGTAGTTGATGAAATTAACANCACAGGCCATTACCTTTCCGAGTTAAAGCAACTCAAACAAAACAGCAGCACCAGGATACATTACCTGGAACATCATGTGACACATGCTGCAAGTGTCTTTCTCACATCACCATTTAATGAATCTGCGATTCTCACTATGGACTATATGGGTGAATGGACAAGCACATTAATGGGCAAAGGCACCGGTAGCAAAATCGAAAAAATTAAAGAGATTAAATTCCCGCACTCTTTAGGGATCCTTTATGCCGCAGTAACAAAATATCTTGGATTCCAGCATGGTAATGACGAATACAAAGTGATGGGACTTGCATCATATGGCGAACCCGCATACATTGATATTTTCAAAGATATGGTAAAATTATTACCTGACGGAGAATACCGGATGAACCCGGACTATTTCACATATTGGACAAGTGCCGGTTCGAGGGAAGGTTTTATGTCAAAGAAGTTCATTGATGCGTGCGGACCGATTCGGGCTAAGGACCAGGAAATCGAGAAGAGACATATGGATATTGCAGCAAGTCTGCAGAAAATCCTGGAAGATACAACCCTGCACATAACCAATTATCTTCATAAGAAAACCGGAGAGAAAAATTTGTGTATTGCCGGTGGTGTCGGCCTGAACTGTTCAATGAACTCCAGGGTACTGCAGGATTCTCCCTTCGAATCTGTCTTTGTACAACCCTCAGCACATGACGCTGGCACGGCACTTGGCGCTGCCTATTATATTTATAATACCATGTTGGGGAATGACAGGGATTTTGTTATCAATCATGCATACTGGGGACCTGAATTCTCAAATGAAGAGATAAAGGCTGAACTCGATCTTGATAAGCTAAAGTACACACACCACCAGGATATTGCTAAGTGTGCTGAATTAATAAACGATGGAAAGATTATCGGGTGGTTTCAGGGAAGGGCAGAATGGGGTCCTCGTGCATTGGGCAACAGAAGTATCCTGGCAAATGCAACGAGCAATGAGATGCAGGATATAGTTAACAAGTATGTTAAACACAGGGAAGATTTCCGGCCGTTTGCACCTGCGGTATTAAAAGAATCGTCCAAAGATTTTTTTGACTTTGACCATGAGTCACCTTTCATGCTCTTTATCTGCGATGTTAAACCGGAAAAAAGAAAACTGATTCCTGCTGTTACACATACAGACGGAACTGCAAGAGTTCAAACGGTTGATCAGAAGTATAACAAGCTTTTCTACGATGTTATTAAAAATTTTGGAAAGATTAGCGGTATCCCTATTGTGCTTAACACTTCATTTAATGTGGCAGGAGAGCCTGTAGTTACTTCACCAAAAGAGGCTATCCGCTGTTTTTTCTCTACCGGTATAGACTGCTTGATTATGGGAAACTACTTAGTGGAAAAAGATGATTCAACTACGTAATTTAAAAAGAAACCTTGCCAAATCAATTACCCAGCCCGGTTATGCATTGAAAGCATTTAAACAGCGGCTGCTATCCTATTTAACCTACGCAATTCACGATGGATACAGTCATTACCCGGAAACTGTTGATCTATTCCTGACTTACCGGTGCAATCTTAGATGCAAGATGTGTGGCCAGTGGGGCCCTTCCGGAACATCCAGGGAGATGTCAGCCAAAGAGTTAAAGGACGATCTTTCACTTGAAGAAATATATAAAATCATAAACGACATAAAGACATTCAAACCGAATGTAACTCTCTTTGGAGGCGAACCATTACTGTATTCCAATTGGGAAAAGGTAGTCTCACGCATAAAGGGAGAGGGTATGCGCTGCAATATGATTACCAATGGAATATTATTGGAAAAGCATGCAAGCTCTATAATTAATCTGGGTACTGACGAAATTATCTTTTCACTGGATGGCCCACGTGAAGTACATGATGAGGTGCGAGGCGCAAAGGGCACATTTGACAGGGCATTCAAAGGCCTCAAATTAATTAGAGATATTAAAAAGAAGTCCGGATTGAATAAACCTGTCGTAAATATCTCCAGCACAATATTTGAGACAAATTACAAGCGTCTTGATGAGCTTATCAGTATCGCAGAGGAATTAATGGCAAGCACAATCACATTCCACCATCTGATATTCCTGAGCAAAGAGATGTATAACCATCATAATAAAATTTTTAAGGGCTATTATGGGATGGTTTGTAATGATTGGAAAGGTTTTGTAAGGGACAGTCTGCCTGATATTGATGTTGAGCTTCTTATCCGGAAAAAAGAGGAGATCGAGAAAAGAGATTCTAAAGTAAAAATTGCCTTTTACCCAAACTTCACTAATGAAGAGATCAGGCGATATTATACTGAGTTTGATTTTACCTCTTCCAGTTATGGCAAGAGATGCATCAGCCCATGGATGGTATCTTATATATTTCCCGATGGTACGGTACGGCCCTGCCAGTCACTAAATTTCTCCCCCGGCAACGTAAGGGATGAGCCTTTTCGTAAAATATGGAATAATGAAAAATACATGCGCTTTAGAAAAATTACAAAGAAAGAGAAGAGATATCCGGCATGTACAAGATGTACAGAATTATATAGATTTTAACTGACCTATAATATATTATTCAGCATCTTCGAGAAGGTCATAATCAATATATAAATACTATTATAATAATGTGTAGAAAAAAAAGTCTCTACTCAACTTTTGTCCTGGCCATATTTACCTGTTTGTTCCTGGGCAACTCAAGTCTATTTGTAAATACCTCTTATGCCGAACAGTACAAACTCATTCCAAGTGTTATCCATATACACACCACAATTGGTAATGGAGAGAACACGCCGGAGGAGATTGTAGAGCTTGCGCGAAAAAGCGGTATAAAGGTTGTAATTTTTACCGAACACGACACAATGAAATGGACTTACGGAGTACCGCCCTTAAGAACGATTATACAGAAGGTTGTCGATCAAAATTCCATTCAAAAATATGGTGCCGAGAATTATATCAATACAATAGAGGAGTTAAATAAAAAATACCCCGATATGGTTCTTCTCCATGGTGCAGAGTCTATCCCTTTCTACTATTGGAAAGGAAGTTATTTTAAGAAGAACCTGGCATTAGTAAGAGGTAATGAGCATATCCTGGTGCTTGGGCTGGAGACCCCATCTGATTACGAAATTCTACCGTCAGTTGGAAATGGATTTCCGTTGGTATTCAACATAGAGTCTATTTTCAAATTATGGCCTGTCTGTTTTTTCATATTTGGATGGGTCCTTATTTCACTCGGCAAAAGTACTCTCTCAACGAAGAATAAAGATTCTGGCAGCAAAGAGCCCGGCAAAGTCTTAGGCATTGTATGTTTCTTTGTAGGGACTATATTCATGGTGAATAACTTTCCATTTAAGTCGCCTTTGTTCGATCAGTATCACGGCGATCAGGGTGTGTGGCCATACCAGTATCTTATTGATCACGCAGACAACCATGGCGCCCTGACATTCTGGGCACATCCGGAAGTAGAAAAAACTATGGAGCAAGAGGATATTAATATCATATCGTCATCATACGAGGAAGACCTTCTTAATACTTTCGATTATACAGGTATAGCAGTTTTCAGTGAGGGTATGAGGGGCGTTGGCCCGCCGGGTGGAATCTGGGATAAGCTATTACTCCAGTATTGTGCAGGAATGAGACAAAGGCCGGTGTGGGCGATTGGAGAGGTAGACTATAAGGGACATGGATATGATATCGCTGAAACACAGACCGTATTTTTGTTAAAGGAAAAAAGCTATGAGAACATAATGTATGCACTGGCTACCGGTAAGATGTATGCTACCATGGGAGATGCTAATAAGCTTACTTTGAACAGTTTTGTTGTTGAAGATACAAGCAACGGCAAGCTGGCATTTATGGGTGATGATATAGAACTTACAGGAAAGCCTCGCATAAGAATAGTTGTAACTGTTGATAAAACAAGNAAGTCCTCTGCATATAATAAAAGAGGGTTCAAAATAGATTTGATAAGAAACGGATCGGTTATTAAAACATTTGAGGCAGATGATTCGATAGATATTGCTTACGACGATGATTATTATAATCCAGATGAAAAAGTATATTACCGGCTGGCTGTAGATACGAGCTATCTGTTCAGAGGTATTGTAAGCAATCCTGTTTTTGTTACGTTTAAAGAAAAATAAAAATAAAGACTCCAATTCAGGAGTCCTCTCGAAAGAGAGGCTGGAACCTGGAAAAGAAAATGCTTATAGCAATTCATCAACCACAATACCTTCCCTGGCTGGGCTATCTTGATAAAATTGACAAAGCAGATGTATTCGTTATATTAGACAATGTCCAATATAAGAAAAACGAATGGCAGAACCGCAACAGGATAAAAACGGCCCAGGGATGCCAGTGGATGACAGTCCCTGTATTATACCGGTTTCCAGAAAAAATTAACGAAGTGAGGATTAACAACAAAGAGAACTGGAGCAGGAAACACCTACAGGCACTTATTACCAACTACTCAAACTCTACCTTTTTTGACAATTACAGAAGTTTTTTTGATGATATTTTCAGCCACAACTGGAACCGTCTTGTCGACATTAACATTGAAATTATCAAGTTTTTAATCAGTACTTTAGATCTCAAAACTAAGCTTGTTATAGCATCTGATTTAAAATTGAGAGAAGAACCGACAGAACGCTTGGTCGATATTTGTAAAATACTAGATGGCAATAAATACATGGCAGGGAAGGATGGTAATAAATACATGAATTTAGAACTATTCGAAGAAGAAGGCATAGAGGTAATCTTTCAGGACTTTAAACACCCGGTGTATCATCAGCTGTTTGGAGACTTTGAACCTTACATGTCTGCCATTGACCTNTTGTTCAACTACGGAGATAATAGTCTCGAAATATTAAGGGGCAAGTAAGAAAAGTTTGGAGTNTCTTAAGTGAACTAAAGTTAAAAAAANACATCATAGAAAATCATGAAGAAAAAACAGGGTAGTAAATACAGTGTTGTCGTTGGAATACCTTCATATAATGAATCTGATTCTATCTCTTACGTAACCAAAATCGTAGATCAAGGACTTGGTGAGTATTTCCCGGACAAGAAAAGTATCATTGTCAATGTAGACAACAATAGTCCGGATAACACTAAAGAAGCTTTTCTGGACACAACCACCCGTATAGAAAAGAAATATATCAGCACCGCTCATGGTATTCGAGGTAAGGGTAATAATATTCTAAACCTGTTCAATTTCGCAATACAAGTACGTGCTGAAGTCGTAATTATTGTAGACGCAGATCTCAAATCAATAACAAAAGAGTGGATTGAATATCTTGGAAGGCCTGTTGCTGACGGCTATGACTACGTAACACCACTCTATTCAAGGCACCAGTTTGACGGTACAATTACAAACCACATATGCTATCCCGTCATGTTTGGTATGCTTTCCATGGACATCCGGCAACCGATAGGAGGAGAGTTTGCATTCTCTCCAAAACTGATAAAACATCTGTTGAAACAATCGTGGACCGAAAGCACTAAGCAGTATGGGATAGATATCTTCATGTCCCTTAACGCTGTCCTAGGAGGCTTTAAAATCTGCCAGAGTGGCCTGGGAACAAAGATTCACAAAGCAAGCGCACCTAAACTGGGTATCATGTTTGAACAGGTTATTGACACATTACTGACAGTACTTGTACAGAATAAAGGTGCCTGGATGACCAGAAACAGTGGTGACTTCGTTGTACCCGACACATTTGGCTTAAAGGAGTTGGCAGAACCACAAGAGCTGGACATCAACATCCTTGATCTCAAAGAAAAAGCCCGGATGGAATACAGTAAATATCAGACTGACATTAAAGAACTTTTAGAACCGTATGCGTTTTCAAGAATACATGAGATGTTTCAGGTCGAAGTATTTGACCTGACGATCCTGCTATGGACTCAGGTTTTCTACAGCCTCGTATACAGATATGATATCTCAAAAAGCAATGGAGACAGAAAGAAGATAATTAATAGTCTGAAACCTCTCTATTTTGCGAGAAGTCTCAGCTTCAACTACCATACGTGGAAGTACAATGTAAAGTATTCGGAACTGGAGATCAGGAAATCTGCNCTAGGCTTCGCATCACAAAAATATTATTTATGGGGATTGTATAGCCAGGGCAATCATCTGAAATCTGGCAAAACAAAAAAGCAAAAATAATGAAAGAGTATGAAAAGAAATTATCTAGCAGAGGCGCTAATGCCGCAAAGCTTTAATGATTATTGACTATTCTCTCAATACCTTAATTCCTCAGACGAGAACACAAAGAGCAGCTTTTCTTTGTGTCCCTGCCCGCCACAAGGAACTTTATAGAGATACAATATCAAGTAACTCCACTGTAAAGATTAATGTCTGATCAGGGCCTATGCTTGGTGGGCCGTTCGGACCGTAAGCCAATCCTGAAGGGATATAAAATTCATATTTACTACCAATACTCATAAGCTGCAACCCTTCAGTCCACCCTTTGATCACTTGATTTAATCTAAACTCTGCCGGCTGATTACGTTTGTATGAGCTGTCAAACTCTTTACCGTCAATCAAAGTACCACTATAATGCACTTTAACTTTATCGGTTGCCGCAGGCTTTGCACCATTTCCCTCGATTATAACTTTGTACTGTAAACCGGAAGCGGTTACCTTAATACCATCCTTCTCTTTATTGGCATCAAGAAAAGTCTGACCTTTTTTGATATTGCCAGCACTAGCAGCTTTCATTGCAATTTGTGTTTTTGCCTGCTCCTTCTTTTGAAGAGATACCATAAAAGCATTAATCTCTGCCTCTGACATGGCAAGTTCTCCACTCTCTGTCATATCATTCAACCCGTTGGCAAACATTTCTATATTCACTTCCAAGTCGCTCTTCTTACTGAAAGCACCAATTTGTGTACCAAGGATATAGCTGAACTTTTGGGACTCCGACCAACCGGCTGCAGCACTTTCAGTCTTAGCATCATCCTGAGCAACAGTAATACCTGAAATAACAAACAGCATTAAAACAGAAAACAGCATAATTCTTATTCTCATAATAAACTCCTCAAAACAGTAATTTTTAAATATAAAGTTTGTATTTTGTGATTTAAGATTTGGAAAGTACAAGNGTCATGCCTGACTATCCTCATACAACGGAGACATTGCTCTTAACCTTTTAATGATAGGAGGAACCGTCTCCAGTACATATTCGATTTGTGCTTCAGAATTATCTATTCCCAGGCTGAAGAGTATCGAACCCTGTGCTACTGCGTCTTCCACTCCTATTGCACTCAAGACATGTGATGATTTTAATGATCTGGAGGTACATGCCGAACCGGATGAAACCGCTATTCCCTTCATATCCAGAAACAGAAGTATTGACTCTCCCTCAACATACTCAATGCTGATGTTTATATTGTTTGGTAATCGTTTTTCAGGATGGCCATTCAGATAGATATTATCTACTGAATTCATCAAACCGTTTAGCAGCTTATCACGCAGAGGTTTTATTGCCTCTGTGCGCACATTCATCTCTTTTTTTGCCAACTCTGCGGCTTTACCCATACCCACTATTCCTGGTATATTCTCCGTACCGGCACGACGCCCGCCTTCCTGCACACCGCCCTCTATAAAAGGCACTATCCTTGTTTTCTCTCTCAGGTAGAGCGCACCTGCACCCGGTGGTCCATAGAACTGGCTGCCTGCCAGACTTACGGCATCAGCCATCATCGCATCAACATCTACAGGTATATAACCTGCAGACGCCACTGCATCAACATGAAAGGTAATACCTTTCTCCTTAACTATTTTCCCAATCTCTTCGATCGGCTCAATAGTACCTATCTCACTATTTGCATGCATTATCGAAACAAGAGCAGTCTCCGGCGTAATCGCCTTTGCAACATCCTCTGGATTAATCATGCCATATTTATCAACCGGTACATGCGTAACCTCAAACCCCATTTTCCTTAGTTTTTTGAGTGGATTAAGTATTGAAAAATGCTCTATCTCCGATGTAATAATGTGTTTGCCCTTCTTTTTATTTGCCGTTGCAAGCCCCCTGATAGCAAAATTATTTGCTTCACTACCGCTTGATGTAAATATTATCTCTTCAGCTTTTGCTCCTATGAGTGATGCCACCTCTCCCCTGGCAGTCGTAACAGCTTTACCTGCAACCTGCCCGAAATGGTGTAGATTTGAGGGATTACCATAACTGTTTTTTATAGAATCTACCATTGCATCTACAACTAATGGATGAGTTGGCGTACAAGACGCGTGATCAAGATATATTTTTTCCACTTTTATACTCCTTTATATTTGTATTTATTACCGGCAGGAACCCTCTACCTTTTCTAAATTTGCATATTCCAGGGCCAACTTCTTTATACCTACTCTATTAAAATCAACATGTACCGTATCTGAAGATGGAGCTATTTTTACAACTCTACCCCGGCCAAAAATTTCGTGTTTTACAATGTCACCTGAAACCAGCTCGATACTCTTTTGAGGCTCATCAATCTGGAATACTGGTAGCTCATCATGATCTTCCCCTGCATCGCATTCATAATCATCCTCATCTGCTGAATCTCTGTAGCCCGTTACCGGTTCGGTACGCAGTTTATCAGCGTAAGAATTATAGATTGTTTTATCAATCTCTTCAACAAAATCTACAGGTATCTCGCTCAAAAACCTTGAAGGGACGCATGCAGAACGCTGTCCGTATTTTGCCCGATATCTGGTATGGAGCAGGAACAGGTCCCTTTGGGCTCTTGTAATACCCACATAGCACAAACGACGCTCCTCTTCAACATCATCATCTGAATCCTTTGATTGCGAGTGTGGTAATAACCCTTCCTCAAGACCGGTGATGAAAACAACTGGAAATTCCAGACCCTTTGCGGCATGCAGTGTCATCAGGGTAACTGTATCTGCGGCATCATCCCACTTGTCAATATCTGCAATCAGTGACACCTCTTCTAAAAATCCCTGGAGTGAACCATCCGGATTTGAAGCATCATACTCACTGGCTGCGGTTACCAGCTCCTCAATATTTTCCAGCCTCTCCTCGCTATCACCTTCGTAAGAAAGTACCAAATAATCTGCATACCCAACCTTATCGATAACCTCTTTTACAAATCCCATTACAGGATAGGTTGGAATCTTATGCAATTCAGAAATGATATCACCAAAACCTTTCACGGCCTTGGAGCTTTTTCCCTTAATTTCCTGAATCTCATTAACTCTGGATATCGCTCCAGACATATTTGTATTATCCAACATCGCCCACTCTCTTAATCGTCTTATAGTCGTTGCTCCGATGCCTCTTGCAGGCACATTCACAACTCTTTCAAGAGAGAGGTCGTCATCTGGATTAGCACAGAGTTTGAGGTAAGAGAGGATATCTTTAATCTCTTTTCTTTTGAAGAATGCAACACTACCCACAATTGAGTAAGGTATTCCTTCACGCAGCATGCGAGTTTCCAATACACGTGACTGCGCGTTTGTACGGTAGAAAACAGCTATATCGGAATGCCTATTCCCACTCCTGACAAATTCAGAAATGTTTGATGCTATCTCCTTTGATTCAACGTTCTCGTCCTCGCAGTGAATAATCCTGGCCTTGCTCCCTTCGCTATTCTCCGTCCAGAGGGATTTCGGCTTCCTTGACAGGTTGTTATTGATTATTTCAGAGGCGACATGAAGAATGTTCTTCGTTGAACGATAGTTCTGTTCCAGCCGGACTGTTTTTGTATCAGGATAATCTTTTTCAAAATTGAGTATATTCCGTATATTGGCGCCGCGCCAACCATAAATAGATTGATCAGGGTCTCCGGTTGCACAGATATTTTCATATCTCTGCGCCAGCAGTTGTGTAATTGCGTACTGAGCATGATTTGTATCCTGATACTCATCAATAAGTATATATCTGAACTTCTCCTGATATTTCTCCAATACGTCAGGAAACTTCTTAAACAGATGTACAACCTTGAAAAGCAGGTCGTCAAAATCCAGCGCATTATTAGCCTCAAGATATTTCTGATACTTTGTGTATACCTTTGACACAACATCATTATAATAGCCTGACTTATACTCAGCAAATTCCTCTGCTGACAACAACTCATTTTTAGCATTACTTATAGATGCTGCAACTGCACTTGGTCTCCAGTGATCAGTGTCCAGTTTCAGTTCTTTCATAATATCCTTTATGCACTTGGCTTGATCCCCGGAATCATATATGCTGAAGTTTCTGGTAAATTCCAGATGCTCAATTTCACTACGCAAAATCCTTGAACACATGGCGTGAAAGGTAGAGATCCACATACCCCTGAGATCGAGAAACTCACCCAGCCGCTCCTTCATCTCATTAGCGGCTTTATTAGTGAAAGTTATGGAAAGAATATTTGACGGATCAGTCCCCTGCTCAACAAGNTACCCCACCCTGCGAGTAATCACCCTCGTCTTGCCGCTGCCAGCGCCTGCGATCACNAGCAGAGGCCCTTCAACATGCGTTATCGCCTCTTTTTGAGATTCAGTTACATTGTCTAAGATGTTCATGATTTTAATATTACACCACNGAATAGTCACGGGGANACACTGATTTACTCATACTTCTCCTCACTTTTTCTGTGCAATCAAACTCACCACTGATTTCTGATCCGCTATCTCACCTTCTCTGTAATAAAGTATACGGAAATCTCCGAAGGAATCCAGGAGCTCGTTGTGCTTTAACAGATAGGCCGGGTTTTTGGGACCTGGTGCATCTTTCCCATATTTCAGCTGATCTATGGAATATGTCTCGAACATAACCATACCTCCCTTCTTCAGTCCTTCCTTGATTTGAGGTATGAGAGATTTCTGCGTGTAGTAAAAACAGGTAATGAGATCATACTGATCAGCGGATATCTTGTACTCTTCCAGATCAGCTGCAAATGCATTCAGTACCACACCGCTTTCCCGGGCAAAAAGCTTGGCTTTCTCTATAGCTTTCTCAGAAATATCACAACCGTCTACGTCAAAACCATTCCCCGCGAGAAATACCGCATTTCTCCCTTCTCCCATAGCCAGAACCAGGGCCTTACCTCTAACCAGAATACCCAGCTTCTCCTTCAGAAACTTTAACGGNTCCTTACCGTATAGATATTCCCCGGTATCATAGCGTTTGTTCCATCTACTCTTATCTTCTTCACTGGCATTAATAATCTGGCCAAAACAGAAGAACAAGAGAGAGAGAATAGTTGTGGAAATTAATGTCATTTTCATACAAAATGGAACTGCTTATTCACAAGCGGGAAAGATATTATTGTTTGTTTGGAGAGATGATAATCTTGTTGAAACCAAGATTGATAAGCAAATACAGCCAGATGATAGATTCATCACTAGTTAAAATTACCTGGTACGACGTCTAAAACTCCGGCACATTGACTTTCTGCCTCAACTCTTCTGCATTTTTTAACATCTTTGCCTGTCGCTCCTTAATTGACAATGGATCTAGTTCAACTAAATTATAGCTTAAAACCTGATCATCTTTAATTTTGAATGGCCATACTAATTCGGAGAAAAAGTCGATAGGGAATATTTCGTAAACAGGTGCCTTTATCTTTTCAAATACTATTGTTCGTTCATGGGTAAGTGCGCCATCCTCATCCTTTCTCTCTATCATTATTTTTCTGGTGCCATAAAATGTAAATGGCATTGAAACAGGGCTTTCTCCAATAAGTTCATCATCAACATATACCAACGCATTACTGGGATTTGTTTTAACAGTTATAGACCTGGTTACACAACCGGAAAAAGCAAAAACTGCAGCGACGAGGATCAGAAGATGGAAGGATCGTATCGTTTTTATCATGACAATGTTTACCCTATAAACTGCAAGTTAAAAATATTTTATAAATTTTTCGTCTGTTTATCAGGTATCTAAATCTCTTATCCATATGGATGGAGAATCAAGAGAAACTAATTCGCCCTGGCCCTGCAAAAACTATCCCCTTTTTCTATCATGAGGATAGAACAATGCCGCTTCAGGCGCAGTATAGGAATGTAAATCATGGACTGACCCTTCCCCCTGAGCAGAAGGTGACCTGGCTTCAAAAGCAAGGGTGCCATCATAAATCCCGTTATGCAGATCTTTTATTGTCCTGTAACCAATAGTTTGCATTGCATGCAATAAGCTCTTAATAATATACTCACCAAAATGAGCAACTGAGCCTTTATCAACTACCGTACCCGATACACCCTGAGCAATCTTAATCTTATCGTCACTTGAATAGTATCTCTTGTCACCACCTTTATCCATTGCCTCTAAAGATGCCATGCCTCTATATTTTTTTAGCCTGACTCCGCTTTCGTAATAGTAGTCACCCGGGGCTTCATTCGTACCAGCAAGCAATGAGCCAAGCATTACGTTACTTGCGCCTAATGAGAGTGCCTTGACTATGTACCCTATGTTGGCGACCCCTCCGTCCGCGATTACCGGTATTCCTGCATACTCTCTCGCAAACTTTGCACAGTGGTAAACCGCAGATCCTTGAGCCCTTCCAACAGCCATTGTATCCTGTGTGATACAGATAGAACCTGCTCCCATACCTATGCGAAGGCCATCTACACCTTTATCAATAAGCGATTTACATTGTTTTGCCGTTACAACATTTCCACCGATAACATCTATTTCCGGATAACTTTTCTTTATATACTCTATCATATTATACTGGTAAATTGAGTCACCCTGAGAGGCATCAATCACTACCACATCCACCCCGGCATCTACTAATTCTTTGAGTCTCTCCTTGTCTTCATCTCGTGTTGAAATTGCAGCTCCAACCAATAGCTGTTTTTCTTTATTCTTTGAAGCTAAAGGAAAATCCTTATTTTTTAACAGATCCGACCTGCTCATTAAGGACACCAGACGGCCGTTTTTGTCCACTAAAGGCAGCTTGCCTTTCCTGGACTCTTTGAGTATTTTATTCCCTTCCATAAGAGAAATACCCGCAGTTGCCGTAATAAGCTGGTCAACCATAACTTCTCGCAATTTCTTTGTTCTATCTAATTCAAAATCTATATCTCTCCGCGTAACGATACCTATTAATTTAGTTTTTAATGTCCCGTCTTCGGTTATTGGTATACCGGAAAACCCGTATGTCTCTTTAATATCATCAACATCTGAAATTGTATTTTCAGGACTGAGAGTTACCGGGTCGGTAATGAAGCCATTTTCAAATCTTTTTACCTGTCTTACTTCTCTGGTCTGTTCTTCAATTGTGTTGTTGTAATGTATTATGCCAATCCCACCCAGAAGGGCCAGATAGATGGCCATTTTTGACTCCGTTACCGTATCCATCGGAGAACTGACAAGTGGTCTTTTTATCTTCAGATTCCTTGTAAGATTTGTTTCCAGATCAACATCTTCTAAAGAGAAACCGATATGACCCGGCAACAGGATAAAATCACTATATGTCGTCCCCCCGCCGTCTCCGAAGAACTCTTCCGCACTAAATCCATTTTCTGGCATTTTTTATCACCTATAATAACATGTAAGGATCCACATCTATCATCATCTGGACCTTTTTTGAATTTCTATTTTCGTTTTCAATACTCTTTAAGATCGTGTGCAGGTTTTTAAAGCTATCCGCCTTCACGATTAAGTGCCACCTATAGTTGTCTTTAACCTTAACAATCGGTGCTGGCGCGGGACCTAAAATACCAACTTTGTCTTTACGCAAACCGGCCAGAAGCGAACCATTGGACAATTTTATTGCATTCATTAACTTTTCTGCAATATCCGAGGCCTTCTCTTTTACATCCTGATCCGTTTTCCCACGTAAGACAACTCTGGCCAATCTTCCATATGGAGGATAATAAAGTTGCTTTCTATATTCAAGTTCTTTTTTGGCAAAACCGTCATAGTCATGTAAAGCAGCATGCGTAATACTATAATGCTCCGGATTATAGGTCTGAACGATAACCTTTCCTCCTTTTGCACCTCTTCCCGTTCTACCTGCTACCTGGCAAAGCAATTGGAACGTTTTTTCGCTTGCCCGAAAATCAGGCAGATTGACAATCGTATCTGCAGAAAGGACTCCAACTAAAGTAACATTTGGAAAGTCGAGCCCTTTTGCTATCATTTGAGTGCCTAAAAGGATATCTATATCACCTCGTCGAAAAGCACTTAGGGCCTTTTCGTGAGAATCCCGCCCCCTCATTGTGTCACCATCCATCCTCAGGAGATTGTGCCTGGGAAATCTAGCCCTGATCAACTCCTCCATTCTCTCCGTACCAAAACCCGTAAAACGGATACCTGGAGCACAGCAATCAGGACAATCTCTGGGAACAGCTTCTTCCGCAAAGCAATAATGACATATTACCGCATCTTTCTTTTTATGGTAAGTAAGAGAGATGTCGCATCTTTTGCATTTTAGTACAAATCCACATCTTCTACAACTTATAAAAGGTGAAAATCCACGTCTGTTTAAAAGCAACAGCACCTGCTCTTTTTTAGAAAGGCATTTCTTCATGCTAAGTTCAAGATAATCTGATATCGGCTTCTGCCCTTTACCACCGAATATCTCACGTCGCATATCAATTACTTCCACTCTGGGAAGAGGTTTATGCCCAACCCGATTCTTCAGAGTGACACATTCATACTTACCAATATCTGTGTTATGGAAACTCTCAAGAGAAGGTGTAGCGGAACCGAGTACAACCACCGCATTTTCATATGCCGCCCTGACGACACTCACATCGCGAGCGTTATAACGCGGAGAAGTGTCCTGTTTGAACGTATTCTCATGTTCTTCGTCAATTACGATAAGTCCCACATCTTCTAAAGGAGCAAATATTGCCGAACGGGCTCCAACAACAACATCCGCATTGCCATTCTTAATTTCCCACCATTGATCACTTCTCTGTCGCTCAGTCAAACGGCTGTGCAGGACGGANACTCTATCAAAACGTGATTTGAACCTTTCAATAGTTTGTGGCGTCAG
>JGI26240J51127_1000310_pt1 | contig 21990 bp, 25 predicted proteins | sample SaaInlV_150m_DNA_5_FD_51127 | JGI IMG/M metagenome (IMG submission 51127)
CAACAACACGAAAAAACCATCGTCGTGCTATCCAAATTTGATGCTGCAACAGACGTCTCAGAGGTGATTGTTAAATCTACTTTTGAGGGTTTGGTTGTGAGGCTTAAGGATATTGCTGTGGTCGAATCTGGCAATGTTGAAGAAAAATCTATTGTGCGTGTCAATGGCGAAAAAGGTTTTATTCTTCAAGTAAAAAAACAAGCGCAAGCTGATGTTATTACCACGGTTGATTTAGTGAAAGCGCATATGGATAAAGCCCGTGCAAAACATAACAATCAGTTGGATATTTTTTATTCAGCCGATTTATCTAAATATGTACGCAATCGATTAGATATCGTGACTAACAACGGTCTAATCGGATTGCTGTTGGTGTTGGTGGTGCTCGGTGCATTTTTATCCTTTAAAACGGCTTTTTGGGTGGCGGTAAGTTTGCCAGTAAGTTTGCTAGGTACGGTGGCATTACTCGGTGTTACAGGCGAGACCATTAATCTGGTATCGCTTGCGGCGATGATTTTGGTGCTGGGCATTGTGGTGGATGATTCGATTATTGTGGCAGAGAGTATTCATCATTATAAGCAAACTGGCGAGAATAAATTTAAGTCAGCCGTACATGGTTTTAAACGCGTTATTATGCCGGTTGTCACCACCATTCTTACGACTGTTTTGGCATTTTCATCCATGTTTTTGATGGAAGGCATGATGGGTAAATTTATCTACGTTATTCCTTTGGTGGTGATCTTTGCTTTGGTGTTATCTTTTTTGGAAGTTTCTCTGGCGTTACCTGCTCATTTGGCAGGTGTCACAGAAAAACCAAAGCAGCANAATTGGTTTGAATATTTTGAAGATAAATTTGAAGGTTTTTTAGCTAAGGTATTAAAAATCAGATACTGGGTGGTGGTGACTTTTAGTGTGGTATTAGTCTTTTCTCTGTATTTTGCGAGCACGCAAATGAAGTTCTCNTTNTTTCCTGCTGTTGGNGTTGATACCATTAGCGCACGGATGACTATGTCTGTTGGTTCTTCGCTAAGTAATACTGAAGTCAAAGCTAAGCAGGTGGAGGCGTTAATTATCCAAACAGTGGGAGAAGATTTGGTCTCAGTTACCACTGATGTGGGTAAATACTTTGATCATAAAGCGAAATTTACCATTGAATTGTTACCCTCTTCAGGGCGTGATCGAGATTCGAAAGTCATTTTAAAAGCGCTAAAGTCCAAAGCCAAAAATATTGATCAAGTTGAAACCCTGAAGTTTTCCGTGCACCGTCCAGGCCCGCCACAAGGTGAAGATGTAGAAATTAATCTGATTAGTCAAGTGGGCGGTGAAAACCTGCAAGCAGCTGATAAATTAGAGCAAATTTTGTTAAGCTTGAATGGGGTTGATAATGTTCAGCGAGATGACGAGCCAGGCAAGGATCGCATCGAAGTCAAGCTCGATTTTGAAAAAATGTCACGCCTTGATATTGACTTTAACACAGTCAATCGTTACCTTCGTGCTGCCTTTACCGGTATTGATGTTACTAACATTCGTGAAGGGCAGAATGATGTCAATTTCCGACTTTATTTGGGTGATATGCAGCAATCTGAAAATTTTATCAAATCTTTAAAAGTGGCTAATAAAACAGGCAGGATTATCCCATTAACTAATTTTTCCCATATTCGCGAGATTATTGGTGAGCCAGATTTTAACCACTATAACGGCCTTAGATCTATCTTGTTAAGTGCTAGTATTGATGATGAAAAGACGAGCACTAGCGAGGTGATGGAGGCTGCTTTATCTCAGCTTGAGCTAGATACACGCTTCCCATCAGTACGCGCTATTTCAGAAGGTGGCGCAAAAGAGACCATGAAATCCATGAACAGTTTCAAGCAGGCGTTTGTCATGGCGGTTTTTGGAATTTTCCTACTACTAGTACTATTATTTAATTCTTACACACAGCCAATGTTAATTCTCAGCGCCATTCCTTTTTCAGTGATCGGCGTTATTTGGGCATTTTTCCTACATTCAGAAGCGCTCAGCTTTTTTGCCATTTTAGGAATTTTAGCGCTGGTGGGTGTAATTGTTAACGATTCTCTAGTTTTGGTTTCGCATCTTAATTATTTGAAAGACAAGGCTTTGGATAAAATGTCAGTTCATCAGTGGATTATTAAGGGCACTAAAGATAGGCTTCGTGCTGTAGTGCTCACCAGTCTTACCACGCTGGCGGGTATTATTCCTTTAGCGTACGGCATTGGTGGCACAGATTATATTTTGCAGCCGATGGCGCTGGCTTTGGGCTATGGTTTGTTATTCGGCACGCTGATGACGCTGGTTTTGCTACCGTGTTTGTATCTTATGAACTACGAGTTTGTCAATTGGGTTGGAAAATTCAAGAAAACCAACCATTAGCAAAATTTCTAAAATTTTAGAAAAAACCTGTATTTAAGGCTGTTTTTAGGCTAATTTAGCCAAAAAAATGGCTTATTTAAGCTATTAATTCACCCTAAATAATCCCATTTGAATTATTTCCGATATTTTTAATATCGCATTATTTGTTTTGAAGCGCTTGACGAATAAGCTCTTCTGTAGAAAGCTCGTCATCCGTAATAGCAGCGAGCATCTTTTCCGCTTCCTTAACTTTAAAGCCGAGTGCTTGTAAGGCTTGCGAGGCTTTTTGTGTATTTGGATTGGCATTGACGCTGGCGGTAATGTGCTGAGTGTGCGAGCCATTTAGCTCAATTTTGGCTAGACGATCTTTAAGTTCAACGATGAGTTTTTGAGCGGTTTTCTTGCCAATCCCTGGGGTTTTGGCCAGTAGCGCATCATCTTCATTAGCCACAGCGTTCATCAGTGAGGCGATATTCAGATGCGACAAAATAGCAAGTGCCACTTTGGGGCCAATACCGTTAACGCGAATTAGCTCTCTAAAGAGAGTTTTTTCATCTTTAGAGATGAAGCCGTATAAGGTTTGAGCATCTTCTTTAACGTGAAAATGCGTGTGTAGTGAGAGACTGTTAGATTCACCCATCTCATAAAAACTCGACATTGGGCACAGAATTTCATAGCCAATACCACCTACCTCTAATAGAATTTCAGGTGGATTTTTTTCGAGAATTTTTCCAGTTAAGCGACCAATCATAGCTTAATTATAGCCAAGAATAAGTTTTAAAGTATTGAGACTCGAATGCTTTAATATCTTTTGCATATTGTAGTGTTAGGCCGATATCATCCAGACCGTTCATCAGACGACGCTTGCGTTCTTGGTCAACTTCAAAGGAATATTCTTTAATTTTAGTACGAACAATTTGAGCTTCTAAGTCAATGGTAATTTCACCCTCAACAGCAAACAATTCGTCCATCACCTCATTACTTTGCACAATCGGCAAAATGCCATTTTTAAAACAATTATTGTAAAAAATATCAGCAAAACTTGGAGCGATAATTGCTTTAAAACCGTAGTCTTCTAGCGCCCAAGGTGCATGTTCACGTGAAGAGCCACAGCCAAAATTATCACGTGCTAAGAGTATTTGTGCGCCCTGATATTCAGGTTTGTTAAGAACAAAGTCTNCGTTAAGAGGGCGCTTGGAGTTATCCATGCCCACTTCACCATGATCTAGGTAGCGCCATTCATCAAATAAATTTGGGCCAAAGCCTGAGCGTTTAATGGATTTTAGAAATTGCTTAGGAATGATGGCGTCTGTGTCTACATTGGCGCGATCAAGTGGCGCTGTGATGGATGTAAGTGTGGTAAATTTTTCCATTATTTAACCTCCGAAAAATGACCGGCAATGGCGCTCGCTGCTGCAATAGCAGGGCTAACTAAATGCGTGAATGAGCCTTGGCCTTGGCGACCCTCAAAGTTTCGATTAGAAGTACTTGCACACCTCTCGCCAGGCTCTAATTTATCGGCATTCATCGCCAAACACATCGAGCAGCCGGCTTCGCGCCATTCAAAGCCTGCATCGGTAAATATTTTATCTAAGCCTTCTTTTTCCGCCTGAGCTTTAATTAGCCCTGAGCCAGGTACGACCAAAGCTAGTTTGATATTATCAGCAATATGCTGTCCATTAGCCACACTGGCTGCAGCCCTCAAGTCTTCAATGCGAGAATTGGTGCAAGAGCCAATAAAGACCTTATCAACACTCACTGTGTTAATCGGTGTGTTGGCCTCTAGGTGAATGTAGTTTAGTGCGTTACGAATACCTTCAGCTTTAACTGGATCAGACTCTTGAGTTGGGTCTGGGGTGATACCATCAATGGCGACCACCATTTCTGGCGAAGTACCCCAAGTGACTTGAGGTTTGATGTCTTTTGCATCAATCTTAATAATCTGATCAAAGTGCGCCCCTGCATCAGAGTGTAGCGATTTCCAATAGTCAACTGCCTTATCCCATTCATCGCCAGTTGGCGCCATAGGGCGGCCTTTAACATATTCTAGAGTTTTGTCATCAACGGCCACCATGCCCACGCGTGCGCCAGCTTCAATTGCCATATTGCACAGAGTCATGCGCCCTTCGATGCTTAAATTCTGAATGCTCGTACCTGCAAATTCAATGGCAAAACCTGTGCCACCTGCAGTGCCGATTTGGCCAATAATATACAGCGCAATATCCTTAGCGCTGACATGTTGATTAAGCTCGCCATTCACTTCAATTTTAAGATTTTTGGATTTGGCTTGCCATAAGCAGCCAGTTGCCAACACATGCTCTACCTCTGAGGTGCCAATGCCAAAAGCCAAAGCACCCAAAGCACCATGGGTTGAAGTGTGGGAATCGCCACAAACAATACTCATCCCCGGTAGGGTGGCACCTTGTTCCGGGCCGACCACGTGCACAATACCTTGGCGAATGTCGTTCATTTGGATTTCATTGATGCCAAATGCCTCGCAGTTTTTGTCTAGTGTTTCGATTTGCAGTTTCGAGATTGGATCTTCAATGCCGCTAACACCGCTTGAGCGATCAGTGGTGGGTACGTTATGATCAGGTACAGCAATACTTGCGTCTAATCGCCACGGTTTTCTACCAGCCATTTCTAAACCTTCAAAGGCTTGAGGTGAAGTCACTTCGTGAATCAGTTGTCTATCAATGTAGATAAGCGCTGTGGTGGCTTCTTCGCGCACGACGTGCGCGCTCATTAATTTGTCATAAAGTGTTTGTGGCATAACTCGATTGAAAAGCTTGATAAAATAGCTATTTTACATTTTCTCTATTCGATATATGTGTGGTATTTGTGGACAATTAAGATTTGACAATAAGTCGGTTGATTCTAAGGATCTGAACATTATGATGTCTAAGATCGCACGCCGTGGCCCAGATTCTTCTGGTGAGTGGGCACANNCTGGTGTTGGTTTTGGTCATCAGCGCTTGAGTATTATTGATTTATCTAATCATGCGCATCAGCCGATGGAAGATCAGGTGCTAGATTTAGTGCTGGTGTTTAATGGCACGATTTATAACTATAAGGCTCTGCGAGTAGAGCTAAGCAAACAAGGCTATGAGTTTTTCTCACAGTCTGATACTGAAGTTATTCTTAAGGCGTACCACTTCTGGGGTGAGGATTGTGTGTTGCATTTGGATGGTATGTTTGCTTTTTGTATTTGGGATAAAAAACAGCAACATCTATTTGTCGCTCGCGACCGTATGGGCATCAAGCCGCTGTATTTTAATCTCACTGATCAAGCCTTTAGTTTTGCCTCAAATACGCAATCTTTGGTTGCCATAGGTGCTGACACGAGTATCAATTCCGTGGCTTTGCAGCAGCAACTATCTTTGCACGCGGTAGTGCCAGCGCCAAATACAGTATTGGCAGGGGTTAATAAAATTAAGCCAGCAACCACACTTATTATTAAGTCGAATGGCGATATTAAAGAGACCACCTACTGGCAGCCAAAGGCTCAGCGACCAGACATTGCATTGACAGATTCTGAGTATATTGAAAAAACTCATGACTTGCTAACTCAAGCTGTGCTCAAACGTATGGATGCAGCAGATGTGCCAATTGGGGTGTTGTTGTCTGGCGGGCTAGACTCTTCATTGTTGGTGGCGTTGCTTAAAGAGGCAGGCCATGAAGATATTCGTACTTTTTCAATAGGCTTTGAGGATATTGATGATGAGGCGGGTTCCGAGTTTGAGTATTCGGATCAGATCGTAGATAGATTTGATACACACCATGAAAAATACGTGGTCAGTAATTCTCAAGTATTACCAAGATTGGGCGAAGCTATCGCCAACATGAACGAGCCGATGGTAGGCCAGGATTCGGTGGCATTTTATTTACTGGCTGAACAGGTCTCAAAACATATTAAAGTGGTGTTGTCGGGTCAAGGTGCGGATGAAGCTTTTGCAGGGTATTTTTGGTATCCACGTATGCAGGCTGAAACTGGCTCAGAGGTTGAAAGGTTTTCAAAGCATTATGTTGACAGACCGTATGAGGAATACTTGCAAACGGTTAATGAAAAATATCATTCAGGCAATCACACTCAAACCTGGCTTAATAAAGAATTTGCTAAAGCTAATGCTGATGAATTTATGGATAAAGTGTTTCGCACTGATATTACTCGCTTAGTAGTGGATGATCCAGTAAAACGAGTGGATAACATGACTATGGCTTGGGGTTTGGAAGCCAGAGTGCCATTTATGGATTATCGATTGGTGGAGCATGCACTGAGCATACCACCAAGTCTTAAGATGAGTGAGGAGGGTAAACACCCTCTTAAACAGATTTCTCGAGGATTATTACCTGATAGTGTAATTGATCGTAAAAAAGGTTATTTTCCCATGCCAGCGCTTAAGTATGTTCGAGGTGAGTTTTTAGAATTTATGGCTGACATCTTAACTTCAAGTGCTTGTGTTAATCGTGGCGTGTTTGATCAGAATTTTGTACAAAAAGTCATTAATCAGCCAGAAAAATACATGACAGCATTAAATGGCTCGCGCCTTTGGCACTTAGCATTACTTGAATACTGGCTACAGATAAACGTGGACGAAAAAAAAATAATATGGAAAAGATTGTAATTTACACAGATGGTGGCTGTAGAGGGAATCCTGGGATTGGTGGCTGGGGGGTTTGGTTGCGCTATGGCGATCATGACAAAAAACTTAAGGGTAGTGAAAAAGACACCACCAATAATCGTATGGAATTATTAGCAGCGATTAAAGCGCTTGAGGCAATTAAATCTAAAGATATCTGTATTGATTTGTTTACTGATTCAAAGTATGTCATGAATGGCATTAATGATTGGATTAAAGGCTGGAAAGCTAAAGGCTGGAAAACAGCTGCTAAAAAGCCGGTTAAAAATGTGGATTTATGGCAGCGTCTAGATAAGCTTAATGCAACGCACACCGTGCATTGGCACTGGGTTAAAGGTCATAGTGGCGATGAAGGTAATGAAATGGCTGATGAGCTAGCTAATCAGGCCATGGATCAGGTAATTAGATAACATAGGTTAAGTATTATTAGAATATTATGATATTTAGATAGTTTGTCAATAACTTGCTTTTATGACTCTAGATGGTATAAATGTAGTTTTTAACGTAACGTGTCTTAAATTAAGGAGAGAGATAGTGAAAAAGTTAGCCGTATTATTTGGTTTATTATTAAGTGCAACAACATTTGCACACATGAGTGGTGAAACAGTAGCGCCATTAGCAAAAGATGCAAGCGATGCACAAAAACAAGCCGTTCGCGATGGTGCACAAGATTTTTGTGACAGTGCGGAAGAAGATGAAAAAGAAGAATGCGTTATGGACTTCTTTGCAAATCACAATTTAGAAGAAGAGCCTAGCTGTGATTAAACAACAAAATTTATAACAATTTCCTTCTTGGGGAAGAAGTTATTAATAACAAACTCAATAACGAGTTATTTTTATAAAAAGAGGAGAGAAGTATGAAACTTCAAACATTAGTATTATCAACTGCAGTAGCTGCAGTACTAACAACATCGTCAGCATTTGCTGGTGAGAAAGTAACAGGTAAAGCAGTAGGCATCGTTAAGGGTGTTATGGAAGTTGCGGGTATTTCACGTAACCAAGATAACAAAGCAACAATCGATCCTGCATTCGCAAAGACTTCACGTCCTTGTCCACCATTCTGTATTCAACCAACTGCACCGTTCGCGCCTGCAGCAGTTGACACAGTGACTGAATTAGACGTTATTCATGCTGCACGTGATGCTGCAAATGGCGACACTTCGGTATTAGTAGTTGATGCACGTACTCCGGGTTGGGTTAAGAAAGGTACAATCCCTCACGCAGTAAACGTTCCATTTACTAAGCTTAACTCTAAGGCATTAGCTAAAGATCCTATGGCTGTAGTAGATATCTTGACAGGTACATTTGGTGTTAAGGATCTTGACGGTGTTCTAGATTACAACAATGCTAAAACTTTATACTTATTCTGTAATGGTTCATGGTGTGGTCAGTCTCCAGCTTCAATTAGAGCGCTACTTACTATGGGTTACCCTGAAAACAAGATTAAATACTACCGTGGTGGTATGAACGCTTGGAAATCTTTAGGTTTAACAACTAAGTAACTGATTCATAAAAGCACTCATACCGAGTGCTTTTTAATCTAGGAGATTAATATGAAAACTAAATTATTAGCAATTGCTATTGCTTCTGTATTTACTTTAGGTGCTCAGGCAGACTTTTTAGGTGCAGACCATAACTGGAATAACGGCTCTTCTGCAGTTAAATCTGCTAAAAAAGCTGGCAAACCAGTAGGTATCACTAAAGGTGTTTTAACAATTGCAGGTATTTCTCGTAACGCCGATAATGGCAATATGGTAGATCCAGCTTTTGCAAAGACATCACGTCCTTGTCCGCCATTTTGTATTCAGCCAACTGCACCGTTCGCGCCTGCAGCTGTTGAAACGGTTACTGAGTTAGATGTAATCAATGTGGCTCAGCTAATTTCTTTTGGTGATGCAGATAATATGATTATTGATGCACGTACTAAAGGTTGGGCAAAGAAAGGTATGATTCCTCACGCAGTGAACGTACCATTTACTAAGCTTAACTCTAAAGCGCTAGCTAAAGATCCTATGGCTGTTGTAGAGTTGATGGTTGAGAAGTTTGGCGTTAAAGATCTAGACGGCGTTCTAGATTACGACGGTGCCAAGACTTTATACTTGTACTGTAATGGTTCATGGTGTGGCCAGTCGCCTGCGGCGATTCGTGCACTATTAACAATGGGTTACCCACAAAGTAAAATCAAATACTACCGTGGTGGTATGAATGATTGGAAGCTTTTGGGTTTAACAGTTAAGTAAATTGTTAACCATTGGTTTAAAAAGGGGGATGTTAATAGCATCCCTTTTTTATGTTTTTACAACTTCTTTCGCGCAAGCTGAAACAAGATTTGATCGCTGGTATCAAATTGGCTACGATTATTCACAAATGGGTCGCAATGACGACGCTTTTGAATGGATGATGCGTGCCGCTGACGGCGGACATAGTGCTGCGCAAAATAATATTGGCCTAAGTTACTTGCACGGCTTAGGTGCAGAAAAAGACGAACAAGCAGCTTTTGAGTGGTTTGAAAAGTCAGCTGAACAAGGCCTGTCTTATGCCCAAAGTGAGCTGGCTATGCTCTACTACGAAGGCAAAGGTGTTGAAAAAAACACCCAATTAGCACAAGATTGGTGGCTGGTTGCATCGGAGCAAGAAGATGAATATGCCCAATATAATTTGGCTTCGTTAATGTTGGAGCAGGGTGATATTAAACAGGCTTATTATTGGTTTAATCGTGCTGAGAAGAATAATCATCCAGATGCGAAAGTGGCATTGGATTTACTCAATGAAAAATATGTGGAATAAACTTATTACAATAATAGCGCTAAGCTTATCGGCAAATGCTTTTGCTTTTCTTCCGGGTTTAGAGAGTTTTCCTAAATTTCCGGAATTGCCTAAAATTGGAGATTTTGATCCAAGTTCTTTGCAAAAATTCTATAATCAATTCACCAATGCACAACCTGATTTTGAGCGTGAAAATCGTATGATTAGTGAGATTGAGGATGCAGTAATGGACGGTGATGTGGAGTATTTACCAGTTTCTAACGATAAGGAAATCTTTAGTATTTATATGGAGGCACAAGCAGAGAAGGCAAAGGGCGGTGTCATTATTCTCCATTCAAGAGGTTATCATGCCAACTGGGATAGTGTTATTAAACCGCTGAGAGTAGGCCTGACTGAAAAGGGCTGGCATAGTTTGTCTGTGCAAATGCCAGTGCTTGACAAGAANNCCAAGTATTATGATTATGTTCCAATTTTCCCATACGCACATGAGCGAATTGAAGCCGCTATTGATTTTTATAAGCAGCTCGGTGTTGATAATATTATTTTAATATCTCATGGCTGTGGTGCGCATATGGCCATGAGTTATTTTGATAAATTTGGCGATGATAAAGTGAATGCATTTGTTGGTATAGGTATGGGTGCTACTGATTATAAACAAAAGGTTATTAAGCGCATGCCACTTGATGCCATGTTAAAGCCAGTGTTAGATGTGTATGGCGAAAAAGATTTTCCTGGTGTTAGGCGATCGGCAGAAGACCGAAAGTGGTTAATGGATATTGCTGCAAACAAGCGTAGTACACAAATGGTGATTGAGAAAGCAGATCATTACTATAAGGAAAATGGCAGTGTGGCTGACTTGACATCGGCAATTGACACTTGGCTGGTTGGCCTTAGTGACTAAGCTTTATCTCGATTGCAGGTAGTGTAGCTCTTGGTCGGTAAAGTCAGCCATTTTTCGCGCTTCTAGATTAAAAGGTCCTCGTAGTTGTTCGCCAATATGCTTTTCAACTAACTCGTCAAAGGTTTTAATAGGGTCTATTTTTCGCACTTTGCACAAGTGGTGAAACCAAAAATTACCAATTTTTACATGTCCAATTTCATCTTGAAAAATGATATCTAGCAAGCCAACCATGGGTTTAAATGTTGATTTGCTAAAGCGTTTTTGAATCTTTGGGGTTGCGTCCAGACCTCTTGCCTCTAACACACGAGGTACTAAAGCCATCCTGGCTAGCACATCATAATCCGTTTCATAAGTCATTTTCCACAAGCCATTATGCGCATCAAAATCACCATATTGATATCCTAATTCAATCAGGTAGTTATTTAGTAACTGAAAATGCTGAGACTCTTCAAAAGCAACCTGAATCCAATCTTGATAAAATTTATCAGGCATATTGCGAAAACGGTAAGCCGCATCAAGTGCTAAATTAATAGCGTTAAATTCAATATGGCAAATGGCATGAATGGTTTCAATAAAGCCAATGTCCGACTGGCCTCTTTTTGGCATGTTTCCAAACCTTGCCAAGGTTGGTTTATCAGGTCTACCGGGGAATTTGACAGGATCGATGTGATATTTTGATTGATAATTAAGCAGTTGTTTATTTTTTAAATTATGAAGCTGATTTGTGATTTCAATCTTCTCAACAACATTCCCGCACATGAGTGCTTTATGGCTTAGTTCAAATGGATTCATAACACCCTGGACTGATATTGTCTACTGACCAAGAGCCAATTCTGGTTCGTATGAGTCTTAAAGTCGGAAAGCCGACGTGAGCGGTCATACGCCTTACCTGACGGTTTTTACCTTCGGTGATCTTAAGCTCAACCCAGGATGTGGGGATATCTTTGCGAAAACGTACCGGCGGCTCCCTTTCCCAAAGCCAATTAGGTGGATCGATAATACGGGCTTTTGCAGGCTTTGTTAATCCATCTTTAAGCTGAATTCCTTGACTTAGAAGTGCAATAGCCTTAGAAGTAATTGCCCCGTCAACTTGGACGATGTAAGTTTTTTCTTTATCAAATTTAGGATGTGAGATTTGATGTTGTAGTTTGCCATCGTCGGTGAGTAGCAATAAGCCTTCTGAGTCTTTATCTAATCGACCGGCAGGGTAGATATTTTTAACATTGATGTGATTGGCCAGTGTATTGCCTTCCCCACTAAATTGGCATAATACACCAAAGGGCTTGTTAAATGCATATAGCATTAATACACAACCTTAGCTCTTGCAACAAAAGCTTCTAATTGAGAGTTGGCAATACTGGTAAAAATGGGGGAAATGGCCATGTCAACAATCTTTGAAGAGAAGCTAAAGCTTAAATTAAGCTCCACTTTACAGGCCTGATCATTAAGTTTAGTAAATACCCAGGCACCATTTAGTTGTTTAAATAGTCCTTCTTTGAGTTTCATGTCAATACGTTGATTTTTGGTTAGGGTGTTAATAGTGGTAAAACTTTGTTTTAATCCAGCTTTATTAATCTCAACCGAGGCTGTAATTTGATCATGAGTTTGCTTTAAAATGGAGGCATCTGAGCACCAGTTGAGAAATTTTGGATAATCATCAACTTGGTTGACTAATTGATACATTTGCTCAGCTGAATAAGGCACAAGAGCACTTTTAGAGAGTTGATGCATGGCAAAATCCAAAAAACCTAAAGTAAGTTCAAATACGATTGTGCTCAATAAAAAAGCACGTCATGACTATTTTATCGAACAAACACTTGAAGCTGGGCTTTCTTTGGAAGGTTGGGAGGTGAAAAGTCTAAGAGAAAACAAGGTTCAAATTAAAGAAAGCTATGTTATTTTGAAAAATGGCGAGCTGTTTTTGTTTGGCGCTCATATCTCCGCATTGCAAAGTGCCTCCACTCATGTTACTGCAGATCCAACAAGAACGAGAAAACTACTACTTAATCGTATAGAAATTAATCGCTTGAGAGAGAAAATTGAGCAAAAAGGTGCGACTGTTGTACCGTTAAAAATGTACTGGAAACGTGGGCGTGTAAAGTTAGAAATCGGCGTTGCCAAAGGTAAAAAGGCGCATGACAAGCGCCAAGACGTTAAATCTAGAGATTGGCAAAGAGATAAAAATAGAGTTTTAAAAGAGAATAATAAGTAAATCGTTAAAAGTGAATCTTTCTTCACTGTTTTTTTTTTGCAAATGCTTGATTTAACAGTAATTTTTTGCTTATAATTAGTAAAACTTTATTGAGTAAGAATGGTGATATTTAAACTGCATTGGAGAGATGTGCTTTACTCACTTGATATTTTTTTATAATTTTATAAACCAAAGGGGAAGAGAATGAACAAATCAGAATTAATTGATGCAATCGCATCAGCGGCAGATATTTCAAAAGCAGATGCTGGCCGTGCACTTAACGCAACAACGGATGCAATTACAGGCGCTATGGCGAGTGGCGATGGCGTACAACTAACCGGTTTTGGTTCGTTTGTTGTTAGAGATCGCGCAGCACGCACGGGTCGCAACCCACAAACNGGTGCAACAATTCAAATTAAGGCCTCTAAAGTAGCTGCTTTTAAAGCAGGTAAGGCGCTTAAAGATGCAGTTAACGGCTAAACCTTAACTTTCTGTATCGTGATAAAGGCACCTTCGGGTGCTTTTTTTGAGCCTAAAGTTTGGTAAAATAACAATTTTATCCAATCTATCATTCAGTGGAGATACCTATGGAGCGTACACTATCAATTATTAAGCCAGATGCAGTTTCAAAAAATGTTATTGGTCAAATTTATACTCGTTTTGAAGCGGCCGGTTTTAAAATTGTTGCTGCAAAAATGCTGCACTTAGATGAACAATTAGCCGGTGGATTTTATGCCGTACATAANNATCGTCCTTTTTATGGTGAGCTGGTTGCATTTATGACCTCTGGCCCCGTTATGGTTCAGGTATTGGAAGCTGACAACGCAGTTGCCAAGCACCGTGAAATCATGGGCGCAACCAATCCTAAAGAAGCGGCAGCTGGAACGATTCGTGCGGATTTTGCACAATCTTTAGATGAAAACGCAGTTCATGGGTCTGATTCACTAGAAAATGCCGCCATTGAAATTGAATATTTCTTTGGTGCAGACGGTGTCTGCCCCAGAACGCGTTAACTTTTGCTAATTAATACCGTTCAAATAGTACACCTTCCTGCGCTGTTTTAGTTATGCAAAGTAAAATAAATCTACTCAATCTTAATCAAAAAGCACTAGACGAATTCTTTAAAAAGCTTGGTGAGAAGTCTTATCGCACTAAGCAAATAATGAAATGGATTTACAAAGACCAGGTGTTTGATTTTGATCAAATGCTCAATCTGAGTAAAAAATTAAGAGAGCAGCTTAAAGAAATTTCTTGTATCGAGTTTCCGAGTGTGGTCAGCAAGAGTCATGCATTAGATGGTGTGATCAAATGGGTGGTTGAGCTTGGCGGCGAAAATCATGTTGAGATGGTCTATATTCCAGAAAAAGACCGGGGCACACTGTGCATTTCTTCTCAAGTTGGCTGCGCACTCGCCTGTACTTTTTGTTCAACGGGGTACCAGGGTTTTAACCGAAACCTTTCAACAGCAGAAATAATTGCTCAAGTATTGATTGCTAATTTACACTTAAATCCGGCTGGCAAGCGCATATCGAATGTCGTTTTTATGGGCATGGGTGAGCCAATGCTTAATGAAGAAGCGGTTTATAGTGCGTGTGATTTATTAATGGATGATCTATCTTTTGGATTATCTCGACGTCGAGTCACCATTTCTAGCTCGGGTGTAGTGCCTGCTTTAGAGCGAATGAGTGAGCGAGTTCCTGTGAGTTTAGCCATTTCCCTACACGCGCCGAATAATACCTTGCGTGATGAGTTGGTACCTATTAATAAAAAATATCCAATTGAAGCGTTAATGAAGGCCTGCGATGTGTATCTCAATGCGGGTACACAAGAGCGGCACATTTTGTTTGAGTACGTTATGCTAAAAGGCGTGAATGATTCATCAGAACATGCGCAGCAACTAGCCCAGCTTTTAAAAGGCGTGTCAGCCAAGGTTAATTTAATTCCTTTTAATCCATTTTCTGAATCTGAGTATCAGACATCCAGTATTAAGACTGTTGAAAATTTTCAAAATATTTTATTTTCTAAAGGTATTCGTACCATGACTAGACGCACCCGTGGCGAAGATGTGGATGCCGCTTGCGGACAATTAGCCGGAAAAGTAAAAGACAAAACCAAGCGAACGCATGCTAGACGGGATTGACTANTACCCGCGTAAAAAAAAACGCCAACCAAAGTTAAAAATATGGGTGTTAATACTGAGTGTTTTTTTCATAGGGTTGTATGGATATCAGGCTTCTGAAAATACCACCAAAAAGGTTAACGACAATACTTTAATTGTGATTAGCAAGGGAAAAAAGCCAGTAGAGGAAAAGGCGGATAGCGTTATAATTAAATCTAATCAAGCTTATCAGCAGACTGAGATTGATCGTCGAGTTAAAAGTGATCGAGGCTTAGATGAATTAATTCAAACATTTAAACAGCAATGAAACCTATACATACCATTAGTAGAAGAAAGTCTCGACAAATTTTTGTAGGCAATGTTGCTATTGGTGGCGATGCGCCAATCTCTGTGCAGAGTATGACCAACACGCAAACCACAGATGTGACAGCAACCCTAAAGCAAATTAAGGCAATTGAAGAGGCGGGTGCTGATTTAGTGCGTGTTTCTGTGCCCACTATGGAAGCAGCTGAGGCATTTAAAGAAATTAAAGCACAGGCTAATATTCCGCTGATTACGGATATCCATTTTGATTATAAGATTGCCCTTAAAGTGGCAGAATATGGCGCAGATTGCTTGCGCATTAATCCGGGTAATATTGGCCGTGAAGATCGTATTCGTGAAGTGGTTGCTTCTGCTAAAGATCATGGTATTCCAATTCGTATCGGTGTTAATGCAGGATCTTTAGAAAAAGATTTACAAAAAAAATATACTGAGCCTACGCCTGAAGCTATGGTTGAATCAGCTTTTAGACATATTGATATTTTGGATCGACTGAATTTTGACAATTTCAAAATCTCTCTTAAGGCCAGTGAAATTTTCATGACTGTTTTTGCTTATCAGCAGCTAGCCTCTCAAATTGATAATCCGCTACATTTAGGCATTACNGAAGCAGGATCATTACGCTCAGGCACTGTTAAATCCTCTATTGGCTTAGGATTNTTNTTGTCTGAAGGAATTGGCGATACGATTCGAGTGTCGCTAGCGTCTGATCCAGTTGATGAAGTGCGTGTTGGCTTNGATATCTTAAAATCATTAAATTTAAGACAAAAAGGCGTGAATCTAATCGCTTGCCCTTCATGCTCTCGTCAAAAATTCGATGTTATTAAAGTGGTTAACGAATTAGAGGCTCGATTGGAAGATATTAAAGAGCCAATCGATGCGGCAGTGATTGGTTGCGTGGTGAATGGTCCAGGTGAGGCTAAAGCNGTATCAGTAGGATTAACTGGTGGAGAGCCAAACCTGATGTATGTTGATGGAAAGACGGATCAAAAAGTTAGCAACGAATCGTTGGTCGATACTTTAGAGGAAAAAATCAGAGCTCAACTCAAACTTAATTTGAATAATTTATAGCTTTTTTGAGCGTCTATAAACTCTAAATCGATAAATAAATTGTACGCCAAAATAGCCAATCAATGCACTCACCACTGAAACAATCAAACAACCCAATAAAAAGGGCTGCCAAATTGTATCAAAAACTTGCCAAACGTACTCAAGTGACATTATAAAATCAGCCTCAATTTGTACGTTAAGTAGCCAGGCGCCAAGTTTATAACAGCCGTAGTAAATTGCAGGCATGGTTAGTGGATTAGTAATCCAAACAAGCGCAATAGATAAGGGTAGGTTAGCACTGAANATAACCGCACCTGGTGCAGCGAGTAACATCTGAAAAGGGACAGGGATAAACGCAAAAAATAGTCCAACTGCAAAAGCCTTAGAGATTGATTTTCGATTGAAATTCCATAAACTAGGGTCGTGTAAGTGTTTACTAAGCCAGCCTAAGTGTTTATGATTTTTAATTTCATGAGGCTTTGGGCTGTAACGTTTTAAGAGTTTTTTCATGTTTGGCTAACAGCGATAATAGCCTTGGCATCTAAGCCGTACAATGCGTGCAGTTGAGATTGCGAACCTTGTTCGGTAAAGACATCAGGCAGGCCAAGAATTTTAAGAGAAGTGTTAATTCCTTGCTGATGAAAAAACTCACTAACACCACTACCAGCGCCACCTTTGATGGCATTATCTTCAATAGAGATAAAATGAGTATGCGTTTTACTAAGCTCAATCAATAGCGCCTCATCAAGCGGCTTAACAAAGCGCATGTCAACGACGGTTGCNTTAATTGAATCTGCTGCGTCTAGGGCGTAATCCAGCATAGTTCCGAAAGCTAAAATTGCAATATTAGCACCACGTCGAACCACATCAGCTTTGCCAATTTGAATNCTCTCAGTACTGACATAATCTGTAATGCTTGAAGTGCCTCTTGGGTAACGTACACAGACAGACCCTTGAGTGTTAAAAGCGGTATTAAGCATTTGGTATAGCTGAATTGAGTTGCTTGGAGACATGATGACCAAGCTTGGAACGCAGCGTAGAAAGCTTAAATCAAAGCTGCCTGCGTGAGTAGCGCCATCACTACCAACCAATCCAGCGCGATCAATGGCAAAAACTACATCTAAATTTTGTAAAGCAATGTCGTGAATAAGCTGATCATAGCCTCGTTGTAAAAAGGTGGAGTAGATGGCGACAATAGGTTTAAATCCTTGCACTGCTAATCCGCCAGCAAAAGTAATGGCGTGCTGTTCAGCAATACCGACATCAAAATATTGACTAGGATAATCCCTCTCAAAATCACTCATGCCAGAGCCGGTGCACATGGCAGGTGTAATGGCGATAAGCTCTTTATTTTCACTCGCTGTATTATTGATCCAAGTGCCAAAAACATCACTATAGTTTGGCAATGTGCTGGTGTTTGCTTGGGCAGGGGCGACACCGTGGAATTTGCATGGGTCTTGCTCTGCACTTTCAAGACCGTAGCCTTTTTTAGTGATAATGTGTAAGAGACGTGGCTTATCCTGAAGTTGTAAGTTCTGTAAAGTTTTAATTAAAGTTGGTAAATCATGACCATCAATGGGTCCAAAATAATTAAGCCCTAACTCTTCAAATAGCGTGCTCGGCAGTACCATGCCTTTTAGGTGTTCTTCTGAGCGCTTGGCAAATTCATGAATAATGGGCACTTTTTCAAGAAAATCTAGTGATTTGGTTTTCATGGTTGAGTACACTTTTCCAGAAATAAGCTTGGTTAAGTACTTATTCATGGCGCCAACATTTTTAGAGATACTCATGTCATTATCATTTAAGATAATTAACAAATCAGCATTTGAATCTCCCGCGTGATTGAGCGCTTCAAATGACATGCCGCCAGTTAAGGCGCCATCACCAATCACAGCTACNGANTTTTTTTGATTATGATGTAGACGGTTGCCAATCGCAATACCAAGTGCTGCGCTAATCGATGTTGAAGAGTGTCCAGCACCAAAGCTATCATGCTCACTTTCACTGCGCTTGGTAAAGCCAGATAAGCCATCTTTTTGACGTAAGGTTGGCATTTTGTCGAGCCGACCAGTTAGGATTTTGTGTGTATAGGCCTGATGACCTACGTCAAATACAAAGCTATCTTCAGGGGTNTCAAATACATAATGCATAGCAATTGTCATCTCAATCGTACCCAAATTTGGCGCCAAATGACCGCCGGTTTTTTGGATGTTTTCAATTAAGAATTCACGAATTTCACCTGCTAAGGATTGTAACTGATCTAAATCGAGTTTTTTGATATCCTGTGGCGAGTGGATTTGATCAAGCACGCTAATATAACCTTGTTACAAAGAATGACATTATACGTGAGTGGACTTATTATCTACCAAGAAGGGCGACGGATTTTTTGATCAGGGTCCTTTTTAATATTTTTGTTTTTGATGGTGATTTTTTCATCAAAATTTCGAGCAATAAAGCCAAGTTCTGGCTTTATTTCTGGCATTGGAATCCAAACTCGGTAGCCACTACCTTTGGCNACATCGAGNACTTCATTGTACTCAGTCACCATAGATTCAACTTCAGTATTAAAACATCCGTCTGGCAAAACCACTTCGATAGAATCCCCCACGCTGAATTTATTCTTGGCTTCAATTAAAGCCTTNCCATCTTTATAATCTAGAATTNCCCCCACTACTTGTTGTTTGTGTGAGCGTGAGTAATTGTCAAAATAGGTCTGTAACTCTTCAGGTTGGTGCCTACGGTAGAAGCCATCAGTGTAGCCACGATTAGCTAGATTTTCTAAAACACCAAAAGCTTCNGGGTTAAATTCTCGTCCAGCAACTGCATCGTCAATCGCTTGGCGATAAACCTGAGCAGTTCGAGCTGCGTAGTAGTGTGACTTAGTTCTACCCTCAATTTTTAAAGAATCAATACCCATTTTGGTTAAGGTATGCACGTGCTCGATAGCGCGCAAATCTTTGGAATTCATGATGTAAGTGCCGTGCTCATCTTCATAGGCAGGCATCTGCTCACCTGGGCGACCTTCCTCTTCTAGTAGGACAACCTGGTCAATCGGCGCCTTAATCTCAACAGCCTTGATATCGCCTTCAATGGTTTCCTGCGCTTCTTTAACATCATATTTCCATCTGCAAGAGTTGGTGCATGATCCCTGGTTTGGATCACGGTGNTTGAAATAACCCGACAATAAACAGCGTCCAGAATAGGCAATGCAAAGCGCACCATGTACAAACACTTCTAGCTCAATATCAGGGCACTCTTGGCGTATCTCTTGAACCTCATCCAACGATAACTCTCGAGATAGAATAATACGGCTAATACCTGCATTTTTCCAAAATTTAACCGTAGCATAATTAATAGCATTGGCCTGTACAGAAAGATGAATAACTTGCTCTGGAAACTTTTCTTTAACCATCATAATCAAACCGGGATCNGCCATAATGAGCGCATCAGGTTTGAGNGCAATTACGGGCTCAATATCTTTCATGTAGGTCTTGATCTTGGCATTATGCGGAATGATATTGGATGCAACAAAAAATTTCTTATTATTGTCATGCGCCTCAGTAATACCTTGTTTTAGCGTATCAAAATCAAAAGNATTATTACGCACTCGAAGTGAGTATCTAGGTTGCCCTGCGTAAACAGCGTCTGCACCATACGCATAAGCATAGCGCATGTGTTTTAGCGAGCCTGCAGGGGAGAGTAATTCAGGTCTATTCATGTTGGCTATTTTATCATCGGATGTGTACGAATTAACCTTATGTATAATGTTGCAATATGTTTACCAGAAACGACATTCCAAAACTTAAACAAGACCTAATTATTGAGTCAAATTTACTTGACCATGCGTTAAAGTTAAAAACCCGTTGGGGGGTTTTTAGCCCCAGAGCAATTGACGATGGTACAGTGATGTTTATGCAATATCTTGATATTGCTAAGGCAGATAAGTGTCTAGATTTAGGCTGTGGTTACGGCCCTATTGGTTTAAGTGTGGCCAAATCTTGCCCTGAAGGGGAGGTGCACATGGTCGATAAAGATTTTATCGCAGTTGAACTGTCCAACACTAACGCCAAGCTTAATCATATTAATAACGCTGAAGCTTATTTATCTGATGCGTTTTCAGCTGTCAATAAGCAAAATTATTTTGATCAAGTGCTATCTAATGTGCCAGCCAAAGTGGGGCGTGAGCAGCTTAGCATTATTTTGTATGATGCTTATGACGCTTTAAAACCGGGTGGTAAAATTACTTTTGTAACTATTAATGGCTTGCGACATTTTATTAAAGATAACTTTAAATCGGTCTTTGGTAATTATAAAAAACTTAAGCAAGGGCAAAAATACACAATTGCACAAGCAATTAAATTATAAAAGTCTAATATACGAGTACAATACTCGGTAATTTATTAATCATTAGGAGTTAAACCATGGATGTAATGGAAAGAATTCAAGCACAAGTAGACAGCGCACCTGTTGTTCTTTACATGAAAGGCACACCACAATTTCCACAGTGTGGATTTTCTGCAACAGCAGCACAAACATTAGCTTCTACGGGTGTTGAGTTTGCTTACGTAAATATCTTTGAAGATCANGAAGTGATGCAAAACTTACCTGCTTTTCAAGATTGGCCAACATTTCCACAAATTTACTTTAACTCTGAATTAATGGGTGGTGGTGATATTATTGTTGAAATGGCAGAAATGGGTAGCCTAAAAGGCGCCATGGAAGAAGCGGTAGAAAGGTTTAGTAAAAAATAATCTTCGCCTTTTACTTTCTGATTGCGCTAGATTTTAAAAAAAAGTATTCAATTGTATAGTTTTNCTACACGNTTTCATATTTTTAAAATCCGCCTTACATAAAGAAAAAACTTGTTTATTCAGTGTTAACACCATGAGTTATTTATAAGTTTTGCAACTTGTGACCATGTTCTTTAAGCCAGCTTTTGCTGGCTTTATAGTTTGGGAGTATTTGCCCAACTAAATGCCAAAAATCCTTTGAGTGATTCTTATGAATGGTATGGCATAACTCATGCACAATTACATAATCAACCACACTCATTGGCGCCATTATGAGCAAATAATTTAGGTTAATGTTATTTGCACTACTACATGACCCCCATAAGGTTTTTTGAGTTTTTAGCCGTACCTGGTTGTAATTAAGGTGATGCTTTTTTGCATAATATTCAAGACGTGGTAGGGCGATCTTTTTAAAAGCCGCCTTGTAGTAAGCTAAAAATTCTTGTTTACCGCCCGTGCTAAGGCTAAATGTCTGCCCATCAAACCTTAGTCCTTTCGCATTAGCTGTGTCAATATTTAGTGGGTATTCATTACCTAAATATAAGAATTTTTTACCTTCTGTGTAGCTAGGTTTTCGGGGTTTATTGGCATGCATAGAGCTTGATTTCTTATCAATCCAATCAGATTTTTCATCAATAAATTGCTCTATTTTTTTAACCGATAACCGATTCGGCGCTCGCACAATCAGCTCAGCATTTTGGTTAATTTGCAAACTTAAGGTTTTACGCTGTGAGCGAATCAGTTGATAGTCCACAATTAATATTTAACCTTATAAAATCTCTCATTCATGAAATTTCCGAATTTTTCCAATACTATTGCTTTCAGTAGTGTCATAAGGGTCAAAAAAA
>JGI26240J51127_1000360_pt1 | contig 19650 bp, 20 predicted proteins | sample SaaInlV_150m_DNA_5_FD_51127 | JGI IMG/M metagenome (IMG submission 51127)
AATTTGTAACCTAGCATATTGAAAACTGCAATATCTGATTCTGGAGCTATCCCTTTTCCTACTGAAATTACTTCACCAATTACTCCGTTACTTGCAATTTTGTCCAATGTGGGTGTTTTTGCAGCTTCTAATGGTGTTTTTCCATCTAAATCTGGATGTGGAAGATCTCCTACCCCATCTAAGAGAACGTAAATTATCTGTACTTTAGAATTGTCCATCTAAAACCCTGTTAACTAAATTTTTGATCTCTGTTTTAAATCTTACAATGTATTTGCGATCATTTTATTTTTTTTTCAAACTTTAATTTTAAAAATAAATTTTACCGTAAATCTTTTTGGATTTTTCTATTTTTTTAATTTAATTTAAGAAAACGTTTTAAGATACAATCACATTGAATTACCATTATGGGTGATATGCGTAAGGATTATGTTTCTGAACGTTTCATGATTGTTTCAAAAAAAATTGACAAAGTTATTGATCCTAAAAAATCTCCTTTTGCTCCTGGTAACGAGTCCATGACAAATCCATCTGTTTTATCTCTTGTTGAAAAAGATGGTGTATTGCAGCGTCTTCAAGATAACGAAGGTGATTATGTTAAAGATTGGTCTATTCGTGTTTTTGAAAGTAAAAATCCTATTGTTTCAATTGAAACTGAAAATTCTTACAGTGATAAACCGTTTTACAGTGAACCTGCATATGGCTATCATTATGTAATTGTTGCATCCCCTAACTCTAAAGATACATTTGCAACAATTCTTCCAGAACAATGGTCGAATGTCTTAGTTGTTGTTCAAGATAGGTTAAGGTGGCTTTATACTCAAAAAAGTGTAACATACGTTTCAATCTATGGTGATAGCGGNGAATTAGCTGGAAATACTAACCCTCATCCTCATTTGAACATCNTNACTTTTTCAACTATTCCTCCTGTTATAGAATCTGAGGCTGAAGCTACCCATAAAATTTTGAATGAAAAAGGAGTNTGTCATATGTGTCAGACTATAAATGAAGAACTCAGTGGACCGCGGCAAATTCTTCAGACTGATGGTTTCATTGCTTTTTCTCCTTGGGCCCCGTCACATCCTTATGAATTTTGGATTTCTCCAAAAAAACACAGTACCAGTTTTTCAAAAATTAGTCAAAAAGAAATTAATGATTTGGCTCTAATTTTACGCGCAACTTTGGGTGGATTATCTAATACTGTTAAAGGTGTTTCTTACAATTTTGCTTTTCACCTTTCACCTGAAAAGAAAAACACTCGTCAAATTCACTGGCATATTGAAATTTATCCAATTACTAAACCTTGGTCTGGATTAGAACGTGGATATGGGGTTTTCTTAAATGATATATCTCCTGAAGATGCAGCTGAAAAACTTGGGGCCGCATGCAGAAAAGAATTAGCTAACCTTGTTGGCATTATTTGATTTTCTGAATGGTTTATTTATCAACTATAACTAGTTCACAACATGGCAATTGACAAGTGGCTTGCAGTTACTAGTGTTGGTCTTTTTACAATGTTTGCTGGTGAGATGATTTCTGTTTATTATTTTATGATGACTGTTCCTTTGGATTCTGTAGTTGCACAAGGTTTTCAACCTGATCCAAAATTAATTCAATTTGTTTCAATTGGTGCTGCCCCTGCTGGAATTTTAGCTGCAGTTGCTTTTATCATGTCTAGGAATTATGGTTCAAAACAAATTGGAACTTTAATTATTGCTGGAGGGATAATTTTACTGGCCGGTAACATCATTGCGTATTCTATGATTGATTCTTTTCCTGAGGTTTATGTTACTAATGCGGTGGTATTTGTCCCATTATTATTTATGGCATTATCCGCACCTGTAATGGCTGTTGGTTCATCTTTAATTCTAAAAAGAAAAAAACATCCAAAGAAACGATTTTTCTAGATGTGATCGAATCTTAGTTCATTTGAATTGTGCTTAAATCCCAATTTTTCATAAAATGGTTTAACGCTATCTGAACAATCTAGAATTGTCTTATAGCACCCATGATTTTTTGCAAGTTCTAACACATGGGTTATGATTTTTTCCCCAATTTTTTTGCTCTGGAATTTTCTGTCTACGACAACATCCTCTATGTGTCCTACAATTCCTCCCTGGTGAATAAATTTAGGTTCAATTAGAAGCGTTGCGGAACCAATCACCCTGCCTTCAATTTCTGCAACAATTATGACGTGTTCTGGATTTAATTTTATTTTCTTAAAAATTTCTAATGCTTTATCCTCACTTATACCACTAGTTTCTCGTAAAACATCCAACGTGGTAAGAAATCCATTTTTAAAATCTTTTTCTTCTAGTTCTCTTATAATCACATCAACCATTTCTAAATTTTACCTATTTTTTTATTGTATTCTTCACATGCTTGTTTGTATGATTCCTTATTTCCAATATCCATAAATCCTTTTTTTGTAATGAAACTGTTCACTTTTTCTTTTCTTTTCATTGCTTTTTTAATCACATCGTCCATTCCATACGATTTATTTTTTGGAATTAAACTGAAAACTTTTGGATTCATAATGTAACATCCCATGTTTATGTTAGCTTTAATTTCTGGTTTTTCATTCCAGCTTAATACTCTTCCATTTTTAGAAGTTTCAATTACCCCGTATTGTAAATTTGTTTTATATTCATTTAGACTCATTGTGATGAATGCTTTTTTAGATGAATGCTGCTTCATCATGTTCCTTAGACTAAAATTAAAAATTGAATCGCCATACAAACAAACAAAATCCTCGTCGATAAATTCTTGTGCCGTTTTAAGCTGTCCTGCTGTAGCTAATTGACTACTTGATACTGCGTACTCTATTTTGATTCCAAATTTCTTTCCATCTTGAAAATAGTCTTCAATTGATTTTCTAAGATAACTTACACACAGAACTATTGATTTAATTCCATTATTTTTTGCCCAATTTACAAGGTGCTCTAAAATTGGTTTTTCCCCTACTGGTAACATCGGTTTGGGCTTATTGTCTGTCAATGGTCTTAGTCTTGTTCCTAATCCTCCAGCAAGAATTACCGCTTTCACAAACTTTATTTCAAATTTGAGTATTTATGTTCAAGGATAGATTTGTCTTTTTTTTCTAAATAATTTTCATAATTTTTTTTATGACTATGTCTGGTGTTTCACCAAACACTATGACCATTGGCTCTTTTCCAAAATCACCTTTATGATGAATAAAATCTGGAGATTTTTTTGAATCTTTAATTGATGTTTTAATCCCCCATTCTATGGTCGAACCTTTACTTTTTACATTCTGCGGCTCCTTACTTCTATCATAATCATATGTCGCCAATTTAGATTTTTTAATTTTAGATATTGTTTCTTTTTTATATTTTAAATTTATTGCAGAATGAATTTTTGGATATTTTTTATTAACTGTTAATAGTGCAGTCGCAACGTGTTTTGAACCCCCATATGATAAATCNCCTGCAACAATTACGTCTTTTCCTGCTTTGACTATTCTTCCAGAAATTCCCAGTATCTCTTTGATTGATTTTGGATTTTCTTTTGAATACACAAAATTTGTTTGACATTCTGGAATATTTTTATAAATATTTTTTATTTTAGTAAATTCATTTATTGCATTCGATAATTTTATTTTTGTTTCATCATATGTACCTACATTTGTAATTACAATTCCTTTACCTATTTTTTTAGAATTTTTAATTGAATTCAGTGTAATTTTTTTCGCAAATTTTAANGATTCTTTTACATTTTTATTTTTTATAATTGCATACAATACTGCTGCTGAATGAATGCATCCACTACCGCGATTTATTTTTAAAATTTTTTTATCCGCGATGTAATATTTTTCATTTTTTTCTAGTACGAAATCTACTACCTGTTCCTTTTTTGTTTCTACGCCTGTAATTACCACATTTTTTGCCCCCATTGACTGTATTATTTTGGCAATTTTTTCAGGTGTATTTTTTGAATTAATTTTAATTTCTGCTAAAATTTCTGCCTCAAATTTATTCGGAGTGATTACTGTTGCAAGTGGTATGATGAATTTTTTAAAGTCATCTATTGCTGATTTTTTTATGAGCATTCCTCCTGTAGTTGATCTAATTACTGGATCTACTACGATTGGTATTTTCAATTTTTTTAAATACTGATATACTGTTTTGATGATTTCTGAATTGTATACCATTCCAATTTTTATTCCGTCAATTTTAAAATCTGAAATTATTGATTCCAATTGATTTTCTACCATTTTTTTTGATACTGGTTCTACTGTGCCAAAATTTGATGTGTTTTGTCCTGTTATCGCTGTAATTACAGTAAATGCATGAACGTCAAATACTGAAAACGTCTTGATATCACTTTGAATTCCTGCTCCTGATGATGGATCTGAGCCTCCTATTGATAATAAATTCACATCATTTACTAATTTCTAACACTAATCTATTTTTCCTTTATTTTTTTAAAATTTAAAAACCGTACTATCTATTTTATACTTGACTAACTTTTTTGTCGTATGAGTAAAATTCCTATGGCTGATGACTCTGTTCCTGATCAACTGCAATGTACTAATTGTTTACTTCCTATGCAATACCAAGAAAAAAAAGATGGTAAGTTTCTTTGGCAATGTTTTAAATGCGAAAAAAAATATTTTATTTCTGAAAATATTGATGATGATATGGAAGAAAGTTGGAGCCCTCCTAGATGATGGCCTCTTCTGAAGATGACCATTTTGCATCTGAAAATTTTGAATTTAGTACTTACAAATCTTTAGCTTCTGCCGAAATTGAATTAATTGAACGAGTTTTTGAGATCAGGCAAAATTTTTTAAATTCTCCTGACTCTGAACGTATTGTTGAGCCTATTTTACAAAGAATTTCTAAAATAAGATCTGAAAAATTAATTTTAGAAAAAAAATTTAATTTAATTTAATCCTATTATGTTGAGGGCTGTATGATGTAATCATTGGAACAAAATTTATCTTCCATGCTGTAAAATTCTCTTCCTTGATGAATGCATTCTCTAATTGTTTCATATGAGATATTATTTTTTAAAAATATGCGACTTATTATTTTATTAATATAGTGCTAACTTCTATACGATCCAACTTTTAAATTAATTTCACGATTGTTTAAATCAGGTAAATGAGTACACAGTATTATGGGAACTCAAATGACTTCTGCTCGAAGAGGTGTGGCAACTGATGAAATGAAGCAAGTTGCAAAAGATGAAGACGTTTCACTCGATTGGTTGATCCCAAAAATTGCAAAGGGTTCGATAATTATCCCTAGCAATAATGTAAGACCGCAAAAAATTCATAATGTTGGAATTGGCAAGGGAATGAAAACTAAAGTTAATGTCAATATTGGAACTTCCACTTTGAATGTAAATTTAGATGAGGAAATTGAGAAGGCTAAAGTTGCAGTAAAATACCATGCAGATACTATGATGGACCTTAGTGATGGTGGTGATGTTAAAAAAATACGTCAAACACTGATGGACAATGCCCCAATTACTTTTGGCACTGTCCCAATTTACGAAGCTTACAACTACGGTGTTGAAGTTCACAAAAACCCTTTGAATTTAACAGAAGATGATTACATCAAAGCATTTGAAAATAATGCAAAAGATGGCGTTGATTATACCACTATTCACTCTGGAATTACAAAAGATATTGCAAAACGAATCTTAAAAGTTCAACGATATGGTGGAGTTGTGAGCAAAGGTGGTACAATAACTGCTGCTTGGATGTTAAAACATGATAAAGAAAATCCATACATTACTCATTATGATTACATGATGGAAATTGCCAAAAAATATGATGTAACCTTTAGTCTTGGTGATGCATTAAGACCTGGTTCAATTTTAGATTCCCATGATGAATTACAGGTACAGGAAATGATCAATATTTCTCGATTAACAAAAAGGGCTCATGAACAAGATATTCAAGTTATGGTTGAAGGACCTGGCCATGTTCCATTGAATGAAGTAGCTGCAAATGTCAGATTAGCTAAATCCCTTATCGGTGATGTCCCTTACTATGTTCTTGGTCCTTTAGTTACTGATGTTGCTTCTGGACATGATCATATTGCAAGTGCTATTGGTGCTGCAGTTTCAGCAAGTGAAGGTGTAGATCTTTTGTGTTATCTAACGCCATCTGAACATTTGGCGTTACCTAATGCTGAAGAGGTTAAAGCTGGATTGATTGCTTATAGAATTGCAGCTCATGCTGGTGATCTTGTAAAAATGCGTGATAAGGCCATTAAATGGGATATGGAAATGACTGAAGCTAGACGCACATTGGATTGGGAAAAACAACTTGCTTTATCTATAGATCCTGAAGCAGCTGCAAAAATTCACAATAGAACTGGACAACATCTTGGAAATAATGTGCCTTGTACTATGTGTGGAGGTGCATGTGTTTACATGATGTTACCTCAACAAAAAAAATATGGCCAAGAAAATGAAAATTTACAACAAACTGAATAGTAATTTATCTAGTCCGTCCACTGTTTCATGATTTTTTAATTCATTTACGCTAATCCATCTGAATTTTGAATTTTCTCAATTCAATCTAATCTCTGTTTGTTTTGTTTCAAATAAACATGGAAATATTCTCCACTCGTGATTTTCATACTCTGCTAAAGAAGTTTTTATTTTCTCTATGGGTTTGAGAATTTTAATTTCATCTTCTATCGTTACNATTTTCTCAAAAAATTCAATTTTTATTCTATTTNCTGGATTCTCANCCTGGATAATTCCGTTAACTCCTCAACATAATCCATTCGTTGTTATTACTTTTTCACTTCTTTTTAGAATTAATAATTTATTATTATTTTTAATAAAATATGTATAACTATTTTTGTTGAATCCCGTTTATCTATTTTTCAATAGTTTTTGCCATCTTTGTGAGTTTTTTATATGACTCATTAAGATCTGAGTGTTTAGACAGTCTCTCTTGGCAATTTTTAANATATTCNATTACTTCCTCTGTTTTTGATTCTTGAACTGATGTTAGTAATCTNCCTACNTCTTTCCAGAGCTCTTCTGCAACCCTTCTAATTTCTGGATTTGCAATTATAGTTTCAATTAATTCTGGAGTTTCTGTCATTATGCTTTCTGCCAATACCTTTTGCACTCTGAATGTTGTACCTGACATTTTTTCTGTCAGTAATGATTTTTCATCTTTTGATATTATGTTTGCAAAAACCAAATTCATTAAATGCGTTAATCCTAAAATTATTGCAATTTTTTTATCATGTTCGATTGCATCTATTGTAACGAAATTTGCTCCCTCGAACAATTCTTTTGCGACTGTTAATTCTTTTTTAGCATCTTTAATTGGAACTGAGATGATATTTTGGTTTTTGACTGTTTTTATTCCTGGACCAAACATAGGATGGATGCAAATTGGATTAATTTTGTCTGGCATTTTTGATAATGATGATACAACTTTAGATTTTTCTGATGAGATTTCGATAAGATACGTCCCTCTTTTCATTTCTTTTGCAATTAATCTAATTATTTCTGGAGTTCTTTTTGTTGGTGTGCATAGAATGACATAATCTGCTTTCAAAATTGCACCTACTAGTGATTCTGATACTATTACATTTTTTCCAAAATCGTTGCTTTCTGAATCATATCCCGTTACTTGGTATTCTGAACCCGAAAAATAATTTGTAAACCATTGTCCCATTTGCCCCCCTGCACCGATAACTGTTAATTGTTTCACTGTTTTTCACTCATGATGTTACCTAGTATATGCATTCCTTTCATTAGTGTTTTTTCATCTTGACATGCCGATATTCTGATAAACCCCTTGTAGTTCCCAAATCCTTCCCCTGGTGCTACTGCTATTCCTTTTTCTAGTGAATTATTGGCAAATTCCACTCCGTCAAAGCCTTCTTGATTAATTTTTGCAAAAATATACATTGCTCCATCAGGAATTATGAACTCTAGTCCCATTTCTTTTGCTTTGTCTGATAACATATCTAGTCTTTTTTGCACTTTTTTGGAATTATTTGATGTATCTGCATCTAATGCTTTCATTGCAACATATTGGATTGGTTCTGAAACATTTGTTAAGCAAAGTGCTTCTAATTTTGCCATTTTTTCTATGATTTGTTTGGATGCTATTCCGTANCCTACTCTAAACCCTGTCATGGCGTGTGATTTTGAAAATGATTGTGTGACGATACTTTTTTCATAATTGTAACTTAGAATGCTTTTCCAATTAATTTTTGCATATTGTGAATAAATTTCATCACTTAACACATACAAATTATTTTCTTTTGCTAATTCCATAATGCTGTCTTGTAATTTTTCTGGTAAGATTTTACCTGTTGGATTATTTGGATAATTCAAAACAATCATTTTTGTATTTGGATTAATTATATTTTTAATCTGCTCAATCGATGGTTCCCATTTTTCTTCTAATTTCGTGTTTATTGTTCTTACTTTGATTCCTGCATTTAATGCACAATCTTTGTATGCTGGCCATGCTGGTTCAATCACTATCATTTCATCCCCTGGATTTAGTAGTGTACTGATTGCTGAATAAATTGAAAATCTTGCACCTGGACTCACTATGATATTTTCATGTGTGACCCCTACGTTGAATTTTTTTGAAACATATTTTGCAAGTGCTTCTCTGAAAATTGGCATTCCTTTNGCTTGTCCGTATTTGATAAACCCTTTATCAAAAACTTCTGATAGTGATTTTTTAACAATTTCTGGTGGTGAGAAATCTGGTTCCCCCACTTCCATGTGTATTATTTTTTGTCCTTCTTGTTCAAGCGATTTTGCTTTTAAGAAAATAGAAAGATGTGTTTGTTTATTTTCTGATTGCACTCTTATTGACTCGTTTAGTAAAAAATTTAAAAACTTTGATGCTAATGTTTCATCTAANCCTATTTCCTTGGATAATTGTAATATCTTCNCACGTAAGTTATCCTCGCGTTCTTCATCTGAAACACTCTTTCCAATATTTTTTTTAACTTCGCCAATTTCTTTTGCAATATTTGTTCTGGTTTTTAGCAAACTGATCATTTCTACTGTAACTGCATCCATTTTGTTTCTAAGATCGTTAATATCTGACATTTTTTTATAAACTGGGTTTTATTGCGCCTGTGATAAGTGCATGATCTGCTATTGTTAGAGCAACTAGTGAATCTACTACTGGTGCTGCTCTTGGTACTACGCATGGATCATGTCTTCCTTTCACTTGAAGTATTGCATCTTTTTTATTTTTAATATCTACGGTACTCTGTTTTTGAGCGATTGATGACACGGGTTTGAATGCAACTCTCATTGTAATTGGCATACCGTTTGAAATTCCTCCTAATATTCCTCCAGAGTTATTTGTTTTTGTTACGATTTTCCCTTTCTTCATTGTGTACAAATCATTATTTTCTGAACCAAATAATTCTGAACCTCTAAATCCTGAACCAAATTCCACTCCTTTTACAGATGGAATTGAAAAAATTGCTTTACTCAAATCTGATTCTAATGAACTAAAAATTGGTTCGCCTAGTCCTACTGGTACATTTGTTGTAATTGATTCCACTATTCCTCCTAGGGAGTCTCCTTTCTTTCTTGCATCTAAAATTGATTCTCTCATTTTTTCAGCTGTTTTTTCTTCTGGACATCTTACTTCATTTTTATAAATTAATTTTGACATTTTTTCATTAAATTCCTTTTCCATCTTTATTTTTCCAATTTGTGATGTGAATGAATTTATTTTTATTCCTAATGTAACTTTAAGCAACTTTCTTGCAATCGCACCTCCCATTACATGTGTTGCAGTTAGTCTTCCTGAAAATCTTCCTCCTCCTCGATGATCATTAAACTGATTGTACTTCATCATTGCGGGGTAGTCTGAATGACCTGGTCTTAATTTTGTTTTTAAATTTTCATAATCTTTTGATTTTTGATCTGAATTCCAAATTAACATTGTAATTGGTGCTCCTGTTGTAAAACCCCTGAAAACCCCTGATACTATTTCTACAATATCGCCTTCTTTTCTTTGTGTCGAAATTAAATTTTGACCTGGCTTTCTTAGGTCTAACATCGTCTGTATTTCTTTTTCGTCTATTTCTAATCCTGCAGGACATCCGTCCAATACTGATCCAATTGATCTTCCATGACTTTCACCAAAACTTGTTAAGACAAGACGTTGGCCAATAGAACTTCCCGGCAACACTCTACCTATGTTAGGTGATGTTTATAATTCCTCGTGGTTTTGGAAAAAATTACCCTTTGTTGACATATTTTGCTGTGAATGAATACGGTGATTTTTCATTGGCTCTGAATTTCATTTTTGATATTTTTACCCAGTTTTTCTAAAATTGTTTATAATTTTTGAATTTTTGCGCCTAATCTGTTCATTTCTTCTATAAAATTTGGATATGACACTTCTACTGATTCTGAGTCTGTTACCGTACAATTTCCAATATATGTTCCAGCAATACAAAATGCCATAAATAATCTATGATCATTTTCTGAATTTAGCTTTGCGCCTATTAGGTTATCTGAGGACTTTAAAATCAAACCATCTTCTTTTTCTTCTACATTGATTCCTATTTTTGGTAATTCTCTTGCAAGGATGGCAATTCTATCTGTTTCTTTTAATCTTGCATGTTTTACATTTACAATTTCTATTGGATTTGATGAAATTAGAGATAATATTGCAAGTGGTGGTAGAAGATCTGGCGAATTTCTTAAATCAAATACTCCTCCTTTTAATTTTTCAGGTGATTCAATTTTAATTTCATCTTCATCAATTATAATTGATACACCTAGCTGTTCTAGAAAATCTATGAATGCTTCATCTCCCTGTGGTAAATTTCCCATACTTCCTTTGACTGTTATGTTTTCTCCATTAAGTACTGCGAATGAAAGAATTAACGCTAAACTTGAAAAATCAATTGGAACTGTGAATGTAGTATTTTTATAAATTTGTGGTAGCACATTATATTTTTTATATGGGATTAATGTTTGAACTGAAACTCCAAATTTTCTCATTGTTGCAACTGTTGCATCTAGATATGGTTTTGAAACTAAATTACCTTCTATGTTTAAACTAATTCCTTTTTTTGTTAGAGGCGCAGTAATTAATAGTGATGAAATAAACTGACTGGATAGATTTCCTGGAATTGTGATTTCTCCTCCTGCAATTTCGCCTTTGATTTTAATTGGTGGTTTTCCATCTATTGAAATACATTTTGCCCCTATGCTTGATAATGCATCCAACAGTGGCTGCATTGGTCTTTTCTGAATGCTCTCATCTCCTGTTAGGGTGATTTCTTCTGAAAATAAACTGGCGATTCCTATTGCAATTCTAATTGTCGTTCCTGAATTTTCAGTATTGATTTCAGGTACATTTGCGCCTATTTTTATTGATTCTTTTACAATGATTGTTGATTTCTCTACTTCTATGATCGCTCCAAATTTTTTGCATGCTTCTATGGTTGCTTTTGTATCTGCTGATAGTAGAACATTCTCTATTTTGCTGTTATTGCCTGCAAGCGATGCTAAAAAAATTCCTCTGTGTGTGTAGCTTTTGTTTGAAGGACAGGCAATCTCCCCTCTGATTGTTGATTTCTCTACTTTACAGTTCATTTACTTCTGCCTTTTTGTTATTTACTTTTGAAACAATTACATTTCCTTCCAATGCCTCAAATACTTTTTTGACATTAGATAAATTATCTTTTTTAACTATTGCAGCTATTGATGGACCGTTACCTGAAACTGATGCCGCTAATGCGCCCTTTTCAATTAAATCTATGATTATTTTAGGATCTGAATTTAAAATAGCTGACGTTGCTAACCCGTTGATTGTCATCGATTCCCAATATTTTTTCCCTTTTGCTAATTCCCATGCGTTGTTAAAAATAGGTGATAATATTTTTAACTTTTTCAAATTTCCGCGTTTTCTATTTTTTGGAATAAAAATAACTGCGATTAAATTTGACGGTACTCTTTCAAAATCTACTCTTTTTCTTTTTCCATTATCTGTTACATTGAATCCTCCATAGTAACACGAACATGCATCATCATATGCACCTGTAATGCTTACTTTGGATTCGATTGATGCGTCTACGCCTGCCACTAAAATCTGCTTATCTGTTAATTTCGGTTTGAATATTTTTGCACATGCCAATGCAATTGCTGATGATATTGCACTTGAACTTTTTAACCCGTACCCTGTTGGAATTTCTGAATTTATTGTAATTACCATCTTGTTTTTTTCTAGATGTTTTTTTGATACAATTTTTTCAATTGTTTTGTTAATTAGGCGTGAACTTAGGCTTCTATTTTCTGATTGAATTTCTATTCCTTTACCTTCTGATGTTTCTATTGTGACCTCAACTTTTAACTCAATTCCTAGAGTTGCTCCTTTTTTATTGGCAATTGCACTAACTATGGAAACTGCTCCATGAACCGTAGCTTTTACTTTTACCATCAGAATCCTCCTAGCAATGATTTTTTCATTGCATTATATGGTGCTTTCATCTCGTGCCAAATTTCAAATGCCCTAATTGCCTGCCCGAGAAGCATTTCGTATCCATAAATTATGATTGCGTTTTTCATTTTTGCTTTTTTAATAAAATCCGTATTCATTGGTGTGTATACAATGTCATAAACAACTGTTTTTTCATTTATTCCTTCAAACGATATTGGACTTGGTTCATCTTTTAAGCCAATGGATGTTGCATTGATGATTATGTTGTAATTTTCTGTGGATGTATCTATTGATTCTATTTTTTTAACATTTGCACTTAATCCTAGTTTTGTGGCAAATTCTAATAGATTATTTGCTTTTTCTATTGTTCTATTTGCAATGTCTATGCTTGCAGCTTTCTCCTTTGCAATTCCTGCAACAATTGCTCTTGCAGCTCCCCCTGCTCCTATTAGTAAAATTTTACTATTTTGTATTGCAATGTTTCTTTTTTTAAGCGGTTCCAAAAATCCATCCATGTCTGTATTGTAACCTTTCAACACGCCTTCATTATTTACTACTGTGTTGACTGCACCAATTATGCTGCATGATTCATCCATTTTATCTAAATACTTCATCATTTCAATTTTATGCGGAATGGTAATGTTGAATCCATTTATTTTTATTTTTTTAAGTCCTTCAACACCTCCTTCTAATTCTCCTTTTGGAATTCTATATCCTATGTATGATGAGTCTAAATTTAATTCTCTAAACGCTGCACTGTGAATGTTTGGAGATAGGGAGTGATCAATTGGATCTCCAATCACTGCAAATCTTTTTGCCATTTTATTTTATTGGACAATATGATTGATTTAAACTCTCAATTTTCTATTTAGTTCATTTTAGATTGATTATTTTTTTAACTTCATCCACACTAAATTGTCCTGGAGCTATTGCCTTTCCTAGTGATACGTAGGTGTATGGACTTCCAAGATATAGGCATAGAATTCTGGAAATTCTGCCAAAATCTCCCATGGCAAATGAAATTAAATTGTTTTTTCCTTTATTCTTGTATAGTTCTAGCATTCTAGTTGAATCATCTGTTGATTTTGCTGTACTCACAATTTTTACATTATTTGAAAATTTACTCATTTGCTTAATTTTATTTTTTAAATCTGCATTTTTTGGTGTTTTTTTAAAATCGTGCCAAGAAACTAATAATTTAGTTTTTGTTGATTTTAGGTATTTGAACAGTTCTTTATTTTTATTCAATGTATTGAATTCTATGTCTAGTAAAAATGGATTATATTCTGCAATTAATTTTATTATTGAAATTCGTTCTTTCTCATTTCCTGTAAATTTACCGCCTTCTGTTTTTGGTCTTAGTGTACAAACAACTTTGTTTAGATCTTTTTTTATTATTTCTAATGTTTTTGGAACTTCTTCACTTTTCAAAAAATCTAATCTAATTTCAACATAATCTGATTTTTTTAATGCAACTTTTAATTTAGNTCTTATTTTTTTTGGTGTGTCCTCTCCAATTGATATGCACGTTTTGTATTTCATTTTTCTAATATGTATTCATCAGATACTTCCATTCCAAAATGTCTGCCTGTTGCAGGTTTTGAATGCGCCATGACAACATCTCCTTTTTTTAGATGTGTCACTGATACGAGTTGTCCATTTGCTTTGACAAATCTGATGGTCTCTGCATCTTGTGCAATGATCCCTCCTATTTCGTTCCCTATTGAAGCTTTTATCATTAACATTGGTCTTCTTTCAATTTTTGCTCTTCCTACAGTTGCTCTTCTTGCCTCTCCTTTGGAATTTAGAATTAATACTTCTGATCCTGTCTCTACTTCTGATAGATAGTTTGTTGTACCATCTGGTGATAGTGTATAACAATGAACTGCACCTGCATTTACTCTAAAAGGTCTTGGTGATGTGAATGATGATCCTACTGATTCATTATGAACTAAAAATAAGAAATTTGATCTATTCCCAATCAACATTCCTTCTCCTTTGTGTAACATTGATGCTGTATCTACACACACTCGTTCTCCGTCCCCGACTTCTTTAATTTCAATAATTTTTGCTTGTTTCATCTCAAAACTTCTTGTTCCTAAATACACCATTGCTTCTTTCACTTCATTAATTGATGACGTGCTGAAAATCACTCCATCCACTCCTACTTCTAAAATCGAAAACATTTTTCTAACCTCTTTAGTGTTTCTTGCAATTGCAAAAATCTTTGTGTGTATTTTATGTAGTTTAGCAATTATATTTTCTAATGGAATTATTTTCCAATCTTTTACCTCTATTATTACAAAATCTAATCCTTTTTTTGATATTGATAAAACATTTTCAATATCTGTATTTGACAATACTTCAAATTTAACTCCAACTTTTTTCCCTTTGGGTTTGACTGCCCCTTCTTTTTCTAGTACCACATAGTTTGAAGAATTTGATGTTGAAATTGTTTTCAATTTTGTTTTTTTCTTACCTAATTTTTTTGGATCTAGATATACTGTTTTAATTCCCTCTTCTTCTAATTGAGGTAAAAATTTTTCTAATTTTGCTTGATTTACTTTTGGTAAAATTATTAATTCTCTTGTTTTATTCAATTCTTTTCATCGCTTCCTTTGCGGTTCCTTTTTTAAAAATTATTTCAGCTAATGCTTCAACCATCTTTTCAGGTGCTTTATGGGCAAAGATATTTCTGCCATATGTTACTCCTTTTGCTCCTGCAGTTATGGCATCTTCAGTCATTTGAAGAATATCTAAATCTGTTTTTGCTTTTGGACCTCCTGCAATTACAATTGGTACTGGTGTACTTTTTACAATTTTTGCAAATGAATCGATATCTCCTGTGTATAATGTCTTAACAATATCTGCACCACATTCTGCTCCAATTCTTGCAACATGTCCTACGATTTCTGGATCATGTGGATTTGGAATATTTTCTCCTCTTGGATACATCATTGCCAAAAGTGGCATTCCCCATCTGTGACATTGATCTGCTGTCATTCCAAGTTGCTCTAACATTTCTGGTTCTTCTTTACCTCCAATATTGATGTGAAGCGAAACTCCGTCCGCTCCTAACGCAAGTGCTTCTTTGACTGTACCTGTTAGCATTTTACGATTAGGTGATAATGATAATGACGTGCTACTTGAAAAATGAACTAAAACTCCGATTTTTGGTGGCTTTGGTAATGCTTTGAGAATTCCTTTGTTGATAATTACACTTGTAAGTCCGTGACCTTCACATTTGTAAATTGTAGAAGATGGATCCTCGATACCTTCCATAGGTCCCTCTGAAATTCCATGATCCATTGGAATGCATAACATTTTTCCTTTTCTCATAATTCGATTTAATCTAATTTCATTTGCTGATACCATGTTTTGTTTTTATCCTGCTGCCCTACTTAAAAATAACGTGCATATGACCACTTGGAATTATTTAAAACTAAGCATGAATTCTTGATTTATTTTAAATCCCTACTTTCTATCAAGAATTAAATAGAAATTTTATGGGATTAATGCTAATTGAGTCAAACTACCGAACAGATACAAAAAAGTGATATTAAAGATATTTTAGAAAATTCTCTTAAGGGTAACCGACCTGGACCTGAAGATATTCTGAGACTTTTAGAATCTAATGATGTTCATTTAATGGGATTGGTATCTGGTTATTTAACAAAAAAACAATTTGGTAATAAAGCATCTTTTGTAAATAATATAATTTTGAATTACACTAATGTCTGTATTACCGATTGTAAATTTTGNGCATTTTATAGATCTCCTGGAGCTGAAGATTCTTACACTTTGTCTCTTGATGACATTGAAACTCGTATTAAAACATCCTATGACATGTTTAAGATTAGCCAAGTTTTGATTCAAGGTGGACATAATCCAAATTTAAAAATTGAATATTATGAGGACGCATTCAAAATGATGCGCAAAAAATTTCCAACTATTGGTGTACATGGATTATCTACATCTGAAATTGATATGATTGCAAGAGTTGAAAAATCATCCACCAAAGAAGTTTTATCTAGATTGAAAGACGCTGGTTTACAATCTATCCCTGGCGCAGGTGCTGAGATTTTAACTGATTCTGTTAAAGAAATTATTAGTCCGAAGAAAATTTCTAGTGCTGATTGGATTAGAATTATGGATGAGGCACATTCTTTGGGAATTCCTGGCTCTGCAACAATGATGTATGGTAGTGTTGAAAACAATAACGATATTGTTGAGCACTTTTCTAAAATTGTAAAACTACAGGAAAAGACTAATGGCTTTATGGCTTTTATTCCGTGGAACTTTGAACCAAATAATACTTTGATGCAGGATGAGGGTATTGTTGAATATGGCACTGGTGGAATTCAGCTTTTAAAGATGATTGCAATATCTCGACTTGTTCTAAATGGATTGATTCCTCATATTCAATCCTCATGGCTAACTAATGGCGTTGGTATGGCCCAACTTGCCTTACAATATGGCGCTGACGATTTTGGTGGAACTTTGATTGGTGAGGAAGTGGTTTCATGCACTGGTGCACGTTCAACTGAATTAACTGATAAAATTATTGTTGATGCTATTCATCAAATTGGATATGAAGTTGAAGAAAGAGATAACTTCTATAATCCTATTCGTATTCTATAGTCCGTAATCTGTCCATCTAGAATCTACTAATTTCTTTGTTTTTTCATCCACTTTCACTTGCTGCTGGATTTCCCTCATGTATCCTTCTTCTCTTGTTTTTTGAGTCGCGTCTATTCCCATCTTAGATCCCAAATTGACTAATGGTGATGCAGGATCTAAAGTATCTGTAGGTGTATTGTTGATAATTATTGTGTCTCTTGCTGCATCCGACCTTGTAGTGATTGCCCATATGACATCGTTCATGTCATGCACATTGATATCTTCATCTACTACGACAAACATCTTTGTAAGTGACAATTGTCCCATTCCCCATAAACCCATCATAACTTTTTTTGCTTGACCTGGATATCTTTTTTTTATTGAGATTACTGCAAAACCTTGAAACCATCCTGCAGCTGGCATGCTGAAATCTACTACTTCTGGATGAAACATTTGAACAAGTGGTAAGAATGAACGTTCAATGACTTTTCCAATATACGCATCTTCTAAAATTGGTTTACCTACAACCGTTGTAACATAAACTGGATTCTTCCTTCTCATAATTCCTGTTAATGTAAATGTTGGATATGGTTCTACAGGTGTGTAGTATCCTGTGTGATCTCCAAATGGACCTTCATCTCTAATGTCTTCAGGATCAACGTATCCTTCTAAAACAATTTCTGCATTTGCTGGAACGTCTAAATCAACCGTTTTACATTTCACTGTCTTGATTCCTTCTTTTCTAGTAATTCCCGCAAATAGATATTTGTCTAACCCTTCTGGAACTGGGGCAATTGATGAAAATACTGTTGCAGGTTCTCCTCCAAAAATTATTGCTGCTGGAATTTTCTCCCCTCTGTCCTTTGCAATATCTCCGTGATTTGCCCCTCTCTTGTGTTTTTGCCAATGCATAGATGCATGTGTTTTATCTATGATTTGCATTCTGTAAACTCCTAGATTTCGAACTCCTGTTTCTGGATGTTTTGTTGCAATTAATCCTAATGTTATGAAACGTCCTGCATCATCTGGCCATGATTTTATGATCGGTAAATCATCAAACGAAGCATCTGTTGATGTAACTTCTGTAACTAATCCACTAGATTGTGATTTGGGAAATGATGCTGTCATTTTTGAAAGTTCTGGAAGCTTTTTAATTTTATTTAATAAACCTGATGGCATCTCCATTTTTGTCATGTCAGTAATGCGATGTCCAATTTCTGTGAAGTCTGCCATTTCAAGTCCAATCTCTAGTCTTTTCATTGAACCAAATGCATTTCCTAATACTGGCATAGTGTGACCCTTTACATTTTCAAAAAGAATTGCAGGACCATTTGAATACATTTCTCTTCTTAAAATTTCTGCAATCTCTAAATCCTGGTCTACTTCCGTTTTGACTCTTTTTAATTCCCCTTGTTTTTCAAGCTCAATTATGAATTCTTGAGTATCTTGTATTGGCACATTCAAACTCTTCTTAGATTAGGTATAAGCTTAACTAGATTTTAAAACATTTGTCACTATCTACATTGGTGGTAATTCTGTTTTTCTGTCATGACCGCCAGAACCAAATTTACAGTAAAAACATAATTCTGATTCCATGTATTTCAGTTGTTCAATTTTAATTGCACCTAATTTTAGTGCAATTTTTGTTAAAATTCTGTACTTTAATGGCATTGCTGGAATTACCTCATTCAAGTATACTTGGTAATGATCTGGACAAAACTTTAGTGTAACTTTAGATGGTTCTTTTCCTTTTTCGTTTACTTGCTTTGTAAAATTTATCTGTTCTCTAATGTATTCATGTTTTGGACATGGGCAATTTCTTCCTCCTGGATGCTTGTATGCTGGTGTATTTTTCCAGTCAAAATCTGGAAATTCTTTTTCAAAATCGTCCATGATGCTGATTATTTTATTTAGCATATAAAATTAATCATGTTTGAATATCTAATTCAAACCAAATGTACATAAACCCCGAACTAGGCATGAAAATTAATGGCAGCTGCTAAAAAGCAAACAAAACAAGATCTTGAAGCCAAGATTGCCGAATTAGAAGCAAAATTAAACCAATTATCTGATCAGCTCACCTCAAAACCTGCAGAAACTAAGCCTGCAGAGGCAAAGCCAGCTGAGACAGCTAAACCAAAACCAACCTTGCCAAAAGGTTCAACACCAAAACCAGCTGAGACACCTGCAGCAACAACCAAACCAAAAGGTACGTTGCCAAAAGGATTTGAAAAGTCAACAGAGACTGCAAAGCCAGCTGAGACAGCTAAACCAAAACCAACCTTGCCAAAAGGTTCAACACCAAAACCTGCAGAGGCAAAACCGGCAGAGACAGCTAAACCAAAACCAACCCTTCCAAAAGGTTCAACACCAAAACCACAGGAAACACCTAAGCCAAAAGCAGCTGAAACAAAACCGACAACTTTGCAAGATGCACTAGAAAATGCATACATGGATGCTCCGATGACTGATTTCCATCAGTATAGAGCAAAAGTTACCGGATACACGCCAGCACCTAACAGATATTTCGTTAGAGGCACAGCTCCCGTAGGAAAGGTTCCAACCAAAAACTGGAATGATCAAAAAGC
>JGI26240J51127_1000376_pt1 | contig 19027 bp, 18 predicted proteins | sample SaaInlV_150m_DNA_5_FD_51127 | JGI IMG/M metagenome (IMG submission 51127)
AAATGCTTTAACGGGCTCTTAGAAGCCGCTTCTTCATCGCCTAATTCTTTCCAAGCATAACGTAATGCATCAGTACGACGCTCATAGAAACGATCTTTACCATGCTTATCAACAAATCCAGAGCGAATTAAAACTTTTTCAATGCCTTCCATGCGTGCAAACAAAATTTCAACACCTGCAGCAGAACACCTGTCCAGCAAACCCGAGAGCATTTCTTCACCACTAGCATCAATTTGATTAATACCGGCCATATCAACAATGATGTATTTTAAACAATGATGCTTATCGGCAATTAATTTCAGCATTCTATCTTCAAAATAACCGGCATTCGCAAAATAGAGAGAACCAGAGTACTTAACAATGGCAACTACTTCACAACGATTCAAATCATTATCAAGTGCATTCATAAACATGGTTGATCCGTCATGGGTTGAAAGCTCAGTAAATCTTGGCTCCATGGTGCGGAACAAGAACAAACCTAATGATAGAATAACACCAATTACAATGCCGTTTTCCAAGTGTGGTGCGAATAATATTGTTAATACAAATGCAGTAACAGCAACAATAGCGTCGTGTTTCTCCACTTTCCATGCGTGTAAAATCGGCTTAAATTTAATAAGGTTGATGACTGCCATAATGATTACGGCTGCTAACGTTGCTTGAGGCAAATGATACAACAAAGGTGTTAGCCACAATAATGTAATACCGACAATTACCGCCGTTACTACCGACGAAAAACCTGTAACTGCGCCTGCTGAGATATTCACTGCCGAACGTGAAAATGAGCCTGAAACTGCATAACCTTGAAAAAAGCTTGAAACAACATTCGACAAACCTTGACCCATTAGCTCTTGATCAGCATTAAGGCGTTGTTTGGTTTGTGCAGCCATGGCTTTCGCAATCGAAATAGCCTCCATAAAGCCAATCAAACCAATCGTAATTGCTGTCACAATCATTTGGTTTATTATAGAAAAATCAAAATTTGGAACGGTTAAAGCAGGCAACCCCTCAGGAATGGAACCAACAATTGCACCACCAAGACCGCCATCTGCTACTGGCATGCCAAAACTCATTGCCCAAGAAATAACAGTGGTCACTACTACTGCCAATAAAACACCGGGTAATTTTGGTGCGTACTTCTTAACACCAATCATAATAGCAAAAGCAACAACTGCGGCAAACAGGGTCCATGCATGTGTATGTTGTGAAGCATTAGCTAAAACGCCCCAAACTTGTTCATAAGTATGCTCGCCTACGCCTTTATCAACGCCAAATACCTTGGACAACTGCGAGGTGCCAATAATAATTGCAGCTGCATTGGTAAAACCAACTACCACAGGATGGGATAAGAAATTAATAACAAAACCAAGTTTTAGCGCGCCTAATGCAAATTGGAATATACCCACCAAAAATGCTAATAATGAAGCGTAAGCAGCATATGTCACCATATCTGCACCATCTGGAATGATTGTTGGAATTGCTGCTGCGGTTAATAAAGATACAACAGCAACTGGCCCCGTACCTAACTGCCTTGAAGAGCCCATAAGGGCGGCAATCATCACTGGTAAAAATGAAGCGTACAAACCGTATTGTGGTGCAAGACCTGCTAATTGTGCGTAAGCCATTGATTGTGGCACTAATACCAATGCAACGGTTAAGCCTGCGACTAAATCCGCTTTTAATACGTTTTTATCTTTTATCTCATGAATCCAGGCTAAAAAAGGCAAGAACTTTGCAATCTTATCCATTTGTATTTCCAATTATGTATAAAAAAATAGCCAAATGCTATCAAGGCTCCACTCAGAGAAGACTGAGTAAATATATTAGTGATGCATTATATAATAATTCCTACATTTAATGTGTGTCATTTTGTATAATACTGATCTTGTCTTTTCAGACACATCCGTTTTAATAAATTTATACAAGCACAAGGAATTAGATCCATGAAACTCATTGAAAACCTACACTTTAACAACATTCGTGGCGACATTACGGGTGGCATTACGGCAGGCGTCGTTGCTCTGCCTTTTGCTATTGCCATGGGACTTGCCTCTGGTGCTGGTGCAATTGCCGGCCTTTATGGCGCAATCATTACTGGTTTTTTTGCTGCATTGTTTGGTGGTACTGGTGCACAAGTATCAGGCCCAACTGGCCCTATGACCGTGGTCATGGCTTTGGTGGTTACTCAATTTGTGACTTTCTTTGAAGGCAAGATTGATCCGTTAACCGGCTTGGTCTATACTCACGATGCAGCCCTTGGCGCTGGTCTTACCATTGCATTTACCACGGTAGTTTTGGGTGGGTTATTTCAAATTACTTTTGGCTTGTTAAAACTAGGGCGCTTTATCAACCTAATGCCTCACCCTGTTACCTCTGGCTTCATGACTGGTATCGGCGTGATTATTATTATTTTACAAATCCCTCAAGTATTGGGTTTTTACGACATTAAGGGATCAACACTGGGGATTTTTTCTCAACTTGGCGATGTTCCAAATTATTTTATTAATACAGGCGCTATCTCAATTGCCATCGTTACCATTGTTGTGGTTTATCTATTACCTAAAAAAATTGGGAAATTTATCCCGTCTCCACTGTTTGCATTAATTACTGGCACGTTGGTCCTGTTATTTTTTCCAGAATTCTTCTCGTCCAATGTAGAACCACTCAACAACATGATACTAGGAGACATTCCAACAGGTTTACCAACATTCCAAATGCCTTCTTGGGAAGCCAGTATTGTGGTCGATATGATCGCCTCAGGCATGATGCTAGCAATTTTAGGCTCAATTGATTCACTCTTAACCTCTTTAGTTTCTGATGAGATCACTCGTACACATCACAAATCAGACCGTGAGCTGATCGGTCAAGGCATTGGTAATACTTTTTCTGGTTTATTTGGCGGTTTACCTGGTGCGGGCGCCACAATGCGTACCATGACTAACGTTAAGGCTGGCGGTCTAACGCCGATCTCTGGTGCTCTACATGCCGTATTATTGCTAGCAATTGTTTTAGGTGGTGCGCAATATGCCAAAGAAATTCCGCTAGCCGTGTTGGGCGCTATCCTGGTTAAAGTTGGCACCGATATCATTGACTGGGACTATTTAAAAAGTCTGGTTTCTGCACCAAAATCAGGCGCTCTGATTATGGTTGTGGTTCTGGGAATTACTGTTCTTTATAATCTAATGGCAGCAGTTGGCGTTGGTTTGGTTATGGCCAGCTTAATTTTCTTACAAAGAATGACCGATGTACAATTGGCCAGCATCGTATCCGTTCAAACCATTGAGGAGGCATCTCATCTTGATGAGGCCCATCAGGAATTAATTCGTGCCGGAAATACTCTGTTTTACCAACTTAACGGACCAATGAGCTTTGGTTCAGCAAAAGGAATTGTCAGAGATTTTTCCACAAAAACCAACTACAACAGAGTAATCCTAGACTTGTCCAACGTCCCCATTATTGACTATACCACTTCACGTGGAATTTCTGAAGTGTGTAATATCTGCACAGAAAAATCAGCAGAAATTACCATTGTTGGTGCTAATACTAAAGTCAGACACTTTCTTGAAAACATTGGTATTGACAAGGCGTTCTTAACCTAGAAAGCTTGATGATGAGTGTGTTTATTTAATTAAAAATTATCGTCCCAATCAACCACAATTTGCTGTTTATCGATATCAACTGAAATCAGAAATGGTTCAATATATGGCACCCAATGCTCTTTTTTACCATTAACCACAAGCACACTGTTTGACCCGGTATCAACCAAACTGGATACTTTACCCAGTACAATTTTTTCTTGGTTAATAACATTTAAACCAATAAGGTCTTCCCAATAATATTCACCTTTATTGAGTTTTGGCAATTGTGACTTATTAATATAGATGTCAATGCCAATAAAAGTTCTTGCCTGATCCATATCATGAACATCTTTAATCTGTGCAACAAGAGTTTTTCCCTGTTCTCGACCTTTAATAATATCAAGCGTTTGCCACTGACCATTTACCTCAATGTGCCACGGCTGATAAGACAGGATGTTTTTTCGAGGATTTGTGTGTGAGAATACTTTTACCCAGCCCTGAATGCCAAAAAGGCCATTGATCTTACCGACCAACAGCCTTTTGTTGTTAGAAATGGAAGGTGCTGAATTACTCAGCAGCCTTTTCCTCTTCTGTTGACTCCTCTGCGACTTCAGGTTTTTGCATCTTCTACCGGTGCTTCTTCTGAAACTTCTTCAGCACTTGCGGCCTCCGCTTCGGCGGCTGCCTTAGCTTCAGCTTCTTCTGCTGCTTTCGCCTCAGCTGCTACTTTGGCCTCTTCGTCCGCTTTTGCTTTTACTTGTGCTGCTAATTTAGCTGCTACTGCTGCCGCTCTAACACCTTGTGCTGCAACACGTTTTTCACGAATTGAAGGGTCTTTAAACTCTTTAACAAGTTGCTTAACACGATCAGAGATTTGTGCACCTTTCGATGTCCAGTAATCTAATCTGTCTTCTTCGATGGTAAGCCTAACTTCTTGTCCGCGAGCCACTGGATTAAAATATCCAATACGCTCAATGTAACCACTGTCTCTACGTTTTCTAGAGTCTGTTGCTACAATTGAATAAAAAGGTTTTTTCTTGGCTCCACCTCGGGCTAGTCTAATTTTAACCATGGGTTTTTTGCTCCTTTTATATTAATAATACTCATACCTAAAAAGTATAAGACGCGAAATTATATCAGTTTTTCAATATCGCGTGCTAATTTCTCAGCATCGCCGGTGTAAGTCATTGGAGTTAGCTCAGCTAAGGCTTGTTTTGCTTCTTTTGGCATATCAAGATCTTTTACAAACTCAGCTAGCACTTGGGCATCAATGGTATTACCTCGTGTGAGTGCTTTGAGTTTTTCATACGGATTTTCAATACCATAACGACGCATCACCGTTTGAATTGGTTCGGCTAATACTTCCCACGAGCTGTCTAGGTCTTCTAACAACTTTGCTTCATTAGTCTCTAGTTTACTAATGCCTTTGGCAATAGACGCATAGGCTACCAAACAATGTGCGCAACTCACGCCAAGATTTCTTAATACAGTCGAATCCGATAGGTCTCTTTGCCAGCGAGAAATAGCTAATTTATCGGCTAAATGTGTGTTCAAAGCGTTAGCAATGCCTAAGTTTCCTTCGCCATTTTCAAAATCAATTGGATTTACTTTGTGTGGCATGGTTGATGAGCCTACTTCTCCAGCAATGGTTTTTTGTTTGAAGTAGCCAAGCGAAACATAGCCCCAAATATCACGACAAAAATCAATCAAAATGGTATTAAAGCGATTGATTGAATGGAAATACTCAGCCATGTAGTCATGAGTTTCAATCTGCGCAGTATACATGGCGTAATTCACACCTAAATCTTCAATGAATGCTTGCGAAATACTTTGCCAGTCGAGATCTGGATAAGCACTAATGTGTGCATTAAAATTACCCACAGCGCCATTAAACTTACCCATAATCTTAACGGTTTTGAGGTGCTCAATTTGCCTTTTTAAACGATACGCAAAATTGGCCATTTCCTTGCCTACCGTAGTTGGTGAAGCGGTCTGTCCATGAGTACGAGACAACATTGGAATGCTTGCATTGTCTTTTGCAAGCGCACCAATTAATGCCAATACGTTTTGCATCTCGGCAAGTATCGCATCACGACCATCAATCAACATGAGTGCGTGAGATAAGTTGTTAATGTCTTCTGAGGTACAAGCAAAATGGAAAAACTCACTCACGGCATTGAGTTCAGTATTGTCCTTAATCTTGTCTTTTAAAAAGTATTCAACTGCTTTAACGTCATGATTAGTTGTACGCTCAATATCCTTAACCGCTTGCGCATCTTCAAGAGAAAAATTAGTGGCAATATTGGCTAAAAATTCAGAGGCTTCTGTGCTAAATGCTGTCACCTCAGTAATACCATCATTATCCGCCATGGCTTGTAGCCACTTAACCTCAATCAATACACGGTATTTAATCAGGCCAAATTCACTGAAAATTGAGCCTAAAACCTTGGTTTTATCAAAATAGCGTCCATCGACAGGGGAAATAGCGGTTAAAGCACTGAGTTCCATAATGCGTTAAGTTAAATCAAATAAATGATAAAATTATACGCTTTATATGATTCACTTTTTACGCAGATGAAAACAGCCTATTTAGCTCACATTGAAGAGCGCGCTAAAGATAATTTACCACCACTGGTATTAAATGCAGAACAAACTCAATCCATGGTTGAAAAATTAATTAATGGCGATGATGAAAAATTTTACCTAGATTTATTAACCCATCGAGTACCCCCAGGTGTAGATGAGGCTGCCTATGTCAAAGCCAGCTTTTTGGCTAGTGTTGCCAAAGGTGAACAGACTTGCAATGCAATTGACCAAGCACAGGCAACGTTTTTATTGGGCACCATGTTGGGCGGTTATAACATATCACCATTGATCGAGCTATTAGAAATTGGCACGACAGCACAAGTGGCTTGTGATGCTCTATCAAAAACATTATTAATTTATGAAGCCTATCAAACGATTGTGGAGAAATCAATTGACAATACTTTTGCTAAGCAGGTCGTTGATAGCTGGGCAGATGCTGATTGGTTTACAGCCAAAGAAGAATTACCAAAAGAAATTAAACTAACCGTCTTTCGCGTAGAAGGTGAGATTAATACTGATGATTTATCGCCGGCAACTGAGGCATGGTCACGTCCCGATATTCCACTGCATGCTCAATCAATGTTGGTTAAAAAAATGGACGATCCGCTAGAAATCATTGCACAACTTAAAGAAAAAGGCTTGCCGCTTGCTTTTGTTGGTGATGTTGTGGGTACTGGGTCTTCACGTAAATCAGCCATTAACTCTGTACTGTGGCACATGGGTAATGACATTAATTATGTGCCAAATAAGCGTGGTGGTGGCGTGGTACTAGGTGGCAACATTGCGCCAATCTTCTTTAACACAGCGGAAGACTCAGGGGCACTGCCTATTGAGTGTGACGTAACCAAGATGAACATGGGTGATGAAATTACCATCTACCCATACGAGGGGAAAATTACTAACGCCAGTGGCGAGACTATTTCTACTTTTGAATTATCGCCAACCACCATGCCAGATGAAGTGCGTGCAGGCGGCCGTATTCCACTGATTATTGGCAGAGGCCTTACAGACAAAACCCGTCAAGATTTAGGGCTGCCAGTGAGTAAGGTTTTCTTACGCCCACAAGATGCCAGCAATAGTAGCGTAGGCTATACTTTAGCACAAAAAATTGTAGGTAAAGCTTGCGGTGTTAAAGGCATTCGTCCAGGCACGTATTGCGAACCGCGCATGACCACCGTCGGTTCACAAGACACCACTGGTGCAATGACTCGTGATGAATTAAAGGAATTAGCCTGTTTAGGTTTTTCAGCCGATCTAGTGATGCAAAGCTTTTGTCATACAGCCGCTTATCCAAAACCAGTTGATTTAGAGCTCCAGCATTCATTGCCTGATTTTATGCAATCCCGTGGAGGTGTGGCGCTTAAACCGGGCGATGGTATTATTCACTCGTGGTTAAACCGCATGCTGCTGCCTGATACGGTTGGCACAGGTGGTGACTCGCACACACGATTCCCAATTGGTATTAGCTTTCCTGCTGGATCTGGTTTGGTAGCTTTTGGCGCTTCAATCGGTGTTTTACCACTTGACATGCCAGAATCAGTATTGGTCAAATTTAGTGGCGCCATGCAAGAGGGCATAACACTACGCGACCTGGTGAATGCTATTCCATACGTCGCCATTCAGCAAGGGTTATTGACCGTTGAAAAATCCAACAAGAAAAATATCTTTTCGGGTCGTATCTTAGAAATNGAAGGCTTGGGAGATCTTAAGATAGAACAAGCCTTTGAGCTTACTGATGCCTCTGCTGAACGCTCAGCTAACGGCTGCACAATCAAGCTCAACAAAGAGCCAGTGTCGGAATACTTACAATCTAACATTGCCCTACTATCATCGATGATAGAGATGGGCTACGAAGATAAGAAGACCATCGCTCGTCGTATTCAAGCCATGCAAAAATGGTTAGACGCGCCTGAACTTTTAAAGGCGGATGATAATTGTGAATACGCTGCGGTAATCGAGATAAACCTTGATGAAATCAAGGAGCCTATTCTAGCTTGTCCTAATGATCCAGATGATGTTAAGCTACTTTCAGATGTTGCCAATACTGCTATTGATGAAGTATTTATTGGCTCATGCATGACTAATATCGGCCACTTTAGAGCGACTGCCCAGTTATTAAAAGACCAATCAAAATTACCAACTGAGCTTTGGGTTGCGCCACCTACTCGTATGGATGAGGCGCAACTTAGGAAAGAAGGCATCTACAAGGTTTTTGATGCAATTACTAAGCATACTGAGATACCAGGTTGCTCGCTTTGTATGGGCAATCAGGCTCGTGTTAATAATAATGCCACCGTAGTCTCAACCTCAACGCGCAATTTTCCAAATCGCCTAGGCGATGGTGCGAACGTTTACTTATCTTCTGCCGAAGTGGCAGCCATTTCAGCAAAATTAGGCCACATTCCTACCGTTGATGAATACTTAAATGCGATGCGAGCAATCAAACTAATATCGACTGATATTTACCAATACCTTAACTTTGATCGGATATCAGAATACCGAGAAGCGATTGGGCACATTGCGCTTGATACTATTCTTGAAGAGTAATATTTACTAGCGGACAATAAAAAGCCGCTCATTTCAGATAGCGGCTTTTTATTGAAATTTTTTAAAGAAACTTATTTAATTTTTGTTTCTTTGTACATCACATGTTTTCTAACAACAGGGTCAAACTTTTTAACTTCCACCTTTTCTGGGTGAAGGCGTTTGTTTTTAGTTGTTGTATAAAAATGACCCGTTTTGGCTGATGATACTAATTTAATCTTTTCTCTCATACTTTACTCCTAAACCTTTTCGCCACGTGCGCGGATTTCTGCTAATACGGTATCAATGCCTTTCTTATCGACAATACGCAAACCCTTTGCAGTTAACTTTAATTTTACAAAACGATTTTCACTCTCCACCCAAAAACGGTGTGTGTGAAGATTTGGATAAAAACGACGACGCGTTCTGTTGTTCGCGTGTGATACATTATTACCACTAATCGGNCGTTTACCGGTGACNTGACATATCTTNGCCATAACTAACTTACCAAAAATCTAAAAGAAAGGAATTATACTTAAAAAATACGAGTTTTCAAAGCTAAATTATATAAATATCCTATTTACTATTGGNCCAACAAACGGTATTATAACCACCCATTGGAGGGATGGCAGAGCGGCTGAATGCACTGGTCTTGAAAACCAGCAAGGGTTAATACCCTTCCAGGGTTCAAATCCCTGTCCCTCCACCATTACTGCTTAGAACAACTAAAATATAATGCCAAAAATTCGCTACACCATCTCAGGCATTACCAAAGACGGACAAAAATTCAGACCCAGCGACTGGACCGAGCGTTTAGTCTGTATTCAGCCTGAACAATTAAAGCGCTACAACGGTCACCTAAAGATTAAGAAGATTAATGGCATTAAATCCATCGTATTTGACGATCAGCTGGAGTATGCCTGCTCATTCACTTACGAACGCATCCTTTCTTTTGCCAAAACTAATCACTTAAACGTTACTCAAGAAATAATTGAAGACGATAAATAGCTCGTACTAATCAACATAAGGGCCGTGCTGATAGATCGGCTGATGATGCGGCAAACCGCAACAAAACATAAATTCACTGTCTGTCTTTGCTTGGATAGATAAATTCTGCTCTTCATCAGCTTTAATCAGTAACGATTCGGTTGAGCTAAGTGTCTCGCCCGCCAAAATAATATCACCTGATAACGCATAAATAACCGCATTAAGCCCTTGATTAATATAGATTTGGTATTGTTTATTTTGTTCGAGATTTACATGCTGATAAGTAACATCTGTATGCAATTCAATCGGCGATCCCTCGCCAACAATCGTCCGACAATAGCCACCTTCAAAAGTAGTGATGGGCAAATTTTTACTTAAAACCTGTTGATAACTGGGCTTGGTTGTTTTTAAATGCTTGGGCAAATTAATCCACAGCTGAATACCGACACTCTGATCTTCTGTTGCCGGTATTTCTGAATGCACTATGCCTGATCCTGCACAAAACACCTGAGCCCCACCTTTACTAACAAAGGCATCATTACCTAAATTGTCTTTATGGTGCATGCCACCGGTCAACATATAGGTAATCGCCTCAAAGCCACGATGAGGGTGGTCTGGAAAGCCGTGTCCAGCAGAAATATTAAAATGATCCCACAATACAAACGGATCAAAATTCATTCGTTGCGATATTGGAAATAGTCGATTAACAACCACACCATCGCCTTCGAGTGTTTCTTGCAGATAAGCTTTAGTCAACATATCCAAATTTTCTTGTAAATCGTGCATTATTCATACTACAATATTAGCATGATTATCGGCATTCCACAAGAAATAAAAACTCATGAATATCGCGTTTCATTAACCCCTTTAGGGGCTAAGGCCTTGATTGACCTTGGTCACGAAGTCCTGATTCAATCCAATGCAGGTGCCGAGGTTGGTTTTTCTGATCAAGACTATCAAATGGCTGGTTCAAGTATTGTTAGCTCAGCTGAATCTGTATTTAGTCAAGCTGACATGATTGTTAAAGTCAAAGAGCCTCAGGCTAACGAATGCAAATTACTCAATAAAAATCAAATATTGTTCACTTATTTGCATCTAGCCGCTGACCCGCAACAAACTGATTTATTACTTAAATCTGCTGCCACTTGTATTGCTTACGAAACCATCACTGACGACAACGGACGCTTGCCACTATTGCAACCAATGAGCGAAATTGCCGGAAGAATGTCGATTCAATCTGGCGCACACCATTTAGAAAAAACTCAAGGCGGTTCTGGTGTGTTACTCAGTGGCGCAACTGGAGTAGAAAATGCAAAAGTACTAGTGTTAGGCGGTGGCGTGGTTGGCATGAATGCGGCCAAAGTAGCGCTTGGTATGGGATCACAAGTTACCATACTCAATCGATCACTCTCAAAACGACTAGTCAAATTTCAACAAAAATTCCCAGATAAATTATCAATTGATTTATCCAATCAAAGCAATATCGAACACCAACTAAAAACGGCTGATTTAGTTATTGGTGCAGCACTCGTTGCAGGCGCATCAGCGCCAAAATTGATCTCTAGAAATATGCTTAAACTCATAAAGAAAGGTTCAGTATTAGTCGATGTATCGATTGACCAAGGTGGTTGTTTTGAAACTTCAACGGTCACCACTCACGATAAACCCACGTATGTAGTGGATGGCATTATTCATTATTGCGTTGGAAATATGCCCGGTGCAGTTGCACAAACAGCTACTTTAGCGCTTACCAATGCCACGTTGCCTTACATTTTAAACATTGCTAATAAAGGCTACCAACAAGCCTTGCTTGATGATCAAAATCTAATGAATGGTTTAAATATACACCATAGCAAAGTTACTCATCAGGCCGTTGCTGATAGTTTGGGCCATCAGTATTATCCAGCCCAAAATTTACTGTAAAAATTAAACGCCGTATTGATCTCGGTAAGTTTCAATACGACTGATTAAACCCTCATCATTGCCTTGCTTTAAATAATCGATTAGGTGTGATAAGTTAATAATACTGAGCACGGTAATACTGAAATTTTGTTCCACTTCTTGAATGGCTGATTGTTCGCTTTTGCCCTTCTCTTGGCGATCCACTGCCACAATGACACCTTTTGCCGTTGCGCCATTCGCAGCAATAATATCCATTGCTTCACGAATGGCTGTGCCGGCAGTAATCACATCGTCAATAATTAGAACATCACCTTCCAGTGCGTGACCAACAATGTCGCCACCCTCTCCATGAGTCTTGGCTTCTTTTCGATTAAAACTATACGGAACGTTTCGATTAAAACTATCATTCAGTGCCATTGCCGTAGCCGTAGCCAGTGGGATCCCCTTGTAAGCTGGGCCAAATAATACATCAAACTCTAGGCCACTTTTCTCAATAGCCGTGGCATAAAATCCACCTAATTTAGACAAATGCTCGCCGGTATTAAACATGCCAGCATTGAAAAAATAAGGACTAACCCGGCCAGATTTAAGCGTAAATTCACCAAATTTTAACGCGCCTATTTCAAGCATAAAATCTACAAAGTCTTTTTGATACTGTTCCATACAACCCTTCTAAATCATTAAAATATTTTCGATGAAGAGAATTATAACGGCTAATGTCAACGGAATTCGTGCAGCTGAGAGAAAAGGTTTTTTTGATTGGATGAAAACTCAAAATGCAGATGTAGTTTGCGTGCAAGAAATCAAAGCCCAAGAAGACCAACTCGATGATAAATTCTATCCAAAAGGCATACACACTTATTACAAACCTGCCGAGCGTAAAGGATATAGTGGTACGGGCTTATACTGTAAAGACAAACCAGATCGAGTAATCTTTAGCCCTTGGGAAGACATTGATTTTGAAGGTCGCTTTATACAAGCAGATTTTAGAAATCTCAGCGTGATATCCATCTATATTCCTTCAGGCTCATCCAAACAAGAACGACAAGATTATAAGATGAATTTTATGATTGAACGCTTCATGCCTTATCTTAAAAAATTACAAGAAGACGGACGTCAATACATTGTTTGCGGTGATATTAATATCGTGCATAAGGAAATTGATATTAAAAATTTTGCTAGCAATAAAAACCGTTCGGGCTGCTTGCCAGAAGAGCGTGCTTGGATGGAGCAACTTTTTACTGAAGCTAAATTTATCGATGCTTTTAGGGAGATTAATCAAGAAAAACATCAATACACTTGGTGGTCAAATCGTGGTCAAGCTTGGGCGAATAATACGGGTTGGCGCATTGACTATCAAATTCTTAGTGCTAACCTCAAGGACACGCCACAACGAGTTGAAATTTATAAAAATGAGCGCTTTTCTGACCACTCTCCGCTTATCATTGACTACAATTTATGAGCACTGCTCTTAGAAAAATTCAAAGTTTTGTTCGACGCTCTGGACGCCTCACTGAAGGACAAAAAGCTGGATTAAATGATTTCTGGCCAGATTTTGGCATTGACTTACCCAAGGGCTTGATTGATTTTGACCGTTTGTTTAAAAAAACTCAACTCATCACATTGGAAATTGGCTTTGGCAATGGTGATAGCCTGCTAGAAATGGCCATTGCAGCACCTAATCAAAACTTTTTAGGCATCGAGGTTTATGAGGCCGGTGTTGGACGACTTATTAACGAAGCTCACAAACACCAACTCACTAATTTAAAAATCATCAAAGCCGATGCAGTCGAAGTACTCAAGCATCATATTAAAAACAATAGTTTTGAGACTTTTCAGCTATTCTTTCCAGACCCATGGCATAAGAAAAAACACCACAAACGTCGCATCGTGCAAACAGTTTTCTTAGATTTAATTTCAAATAAGCTTCAAGATGGTGGCACAATACACATAGCAACGGATTGGGAAAACTACGCGCAACACATGATGGAAACACTGGAAGATCACACTCACTTTAAAAACGCCCTAGGTGCCCATACCTATTCAGTAAGACCTAAACATCGGCCAATTACTAAATTCGAACGCCGAGGCGAACGATTAGGTCACGGCGTTTGGGATTTAATTTTTATTAAGGAGTAATTATGTTGTTTCCTTTATTCGTTATCGTGACATTGCTTGAAATTTATGTTTTAGTTTCTGTCGGTGAATCCATTGGTGGGTTTTCTACGGTTATGCTAGTAGTTATAACCGCGCTGATTGGATCCACCTTGCTTAAACAACAAGGTTGGTCAACCATGGCCAAGGCTCAACAGGCCATGGCTAATGGCCAAACTCCTGCCTTTGAAATGCTTGAGGGGGTGGTAATTTTAATTTCTGGTGTTTTACTGCTAACGCCCGGATTTATCACCGATACTGTTGGCTTGTTAGGACTAATGCCTTGGTCAAGAACTTATTTTATTGACCAAATACTTACAAAAAATGCTTCAAAGGTATTTTCTAAAAATAACGCTGTTTTTATCCACAAAACGCAATCAAATGGCGATAAGAAACAAAACAAAAAAGACACCCTTGAAGGTGAATTTTGGGAAGATTAGCAAACCCTAAGCACAATACACTGGATGACTGGCTAAAATGGCAGGAATCACTGCACACCAAAGAGATTGATCTTGGACTTGATCGAATCAAAAAAGTTTACCAACGGCTCTTCCCTAAAGGCGTCCCATTTAAAGTAATTAGTGTTGCTGGCACTAACGGCAAAGGCTCAACCATTGCTTTTATTGCTAGTATCTACAGCCAATCAAACCTTAAAGTGGCTAAATTCACTTCTCCTCACCTGTTTGAGTACAACGAACGTTTTACCATCAATAGCAAGCAAGCAAGCGATGAACAAATTTGCCGTGCTTTTGAAACAATTGAAGAACTCAGAAATGACACGTCGCTTACTTATTTTGAATTTTCAACATTAGCTGCACTGGTTATATTTTCACTTGAAAAAGTGGATATTGCCATTTTAGAAGTGGGCCTAGGGGCTAGACTTGACTCGGTCAATACGGTTGATTCAGACATTAGTGTAATTACCAACATTGATATTGATCATGTTGAATATTTAGGAGATACACGCGAACTCATTGGTTTTGAAAAAGCAGGCATCATGCGTAGCAATAAACCGTGTATTTGTGGTGATGTCAACCCGCCAAAATCACTAATAAAGCATGCAAAAAGTATTAACGCATCTCTAATATTAGTTGACTCCCCTTACTTGGGAGAAACACACTTAAAAGGCGATCATCAAAAACAAAATGCCGCCGTTGCTATAGAAACAATAAAACAACTAAGCACGATTTTTCCCGTAACTCAAAAACAAATCACCCAAGGTATCAAGCAAGCAAGTTTGCCAGGACGTTGGCAATTAAAAATCATCAACGACAAAACCATTATTTTTGACGTGGCTCACAACGTGGCTGCAACCCAAGCTTTAGCAAATGAATTATCAAAAAAAGATACGTCAACACTTGCAATATTTTGCGCACTTAAAAATAAAAATATCGATGCAATGATTGATAAAATAAAACCGGTCATTAGCCAATGGCTACTAGTACCATTAAACGTTGATCGAGCCATTTCAATTCAAGAATTAAGCAAAAAATTCAACTTATCTGACAAAATTAAAGCTTGCGATAACATGAACAGTGCAGTCCAATATGCCTTAAACAGTGCCCAATTTCAACGAGTCGTTATTTTTGGATCTTTTTACACGGTGGCAGATGCCAGTAAAGCATTGAATAAACTACACTGAATAATTAACCTTGTAGGAGTTACGCACCATGCGAAAATCTTGTAAAATCCATGTTATTCCCAAGGAGAAACGATGAACGAGTTTTTTGCAAATATTTGGAACACACTTGACTTACTGGTTTGGTCTGATTGGCTAACCTTTGCTATCTTAGTTGGGTTCTTCATACTTGGAGTCAAGCGTGGACTGGCTAAAGAGCTGATTAATTTGGCTTTTTTAATTTTAGCCATTATTGTTGCTTGGTTTTTCTATCAAGATCTTGCTGTAAGTTCTGCCATTACTTGGCTACTGCTTTCGCATCAATCTCATTTAGCCATTGCGTTTGGTGTACTTTTCATTGGCGTTCTGCTCATCAAAAAATTCATGTACAAATTAACAAGTGCGTCCTCTACAACGAGTAATCCCTGTGCACTCAATCGAACTTTTGCGTTGTTATTATTTTTTGCGTTTTCAGCGATTATTAGTTGGAACTACTTAGATGCTGTTGCTGGACTTGGCATCATGGAAATGATCATAAGTGATAATTCTGTGCGAATTTCAGTGTCATTTGCCATTGTATTTGTTCTTATTATTGGCTTTTGCTGGCTCCTATCCAAAGCGTTTAACATCTCCATCAATTCAAATCAACCCTGCCTACTGGCACCATTTTTTCAAAAAATATTAAATACATTAAAGGCTTTGGATGTACTCCTGAATGCACGTAATGTTAATAGTACTAAAAATAAAACATTAGGTGGTTTGATTGGCCTAATTAAAGGCAGTCTGTTTATTCTCATTATGGTATTGGTACTCCAAAGTATTAGCTGGATTTCGCAACAATACTACTGGGTTGAAACTAAAGGCGCCCTAAGATCTTTTCAGGATATAGCTACCGACATCAAGCCTGAATTATCTCAGTATTTATTATTTATCGAAGTCGAATAAGGAAATAAATTATGTGCGGTATTGTTGGCATTCTATCCACCACTAAAAAAGACACGGCTCTTTACATCTACGATGCATTAACCATTTTGCAACATCGTGGCCAAGATGCGGCCGGCATTGTTACCTCTCACAAAGGTCGTTTCTACATGCGTAAGTCAAATGGATTGGTTAAAAATGCCTTTAGAACTAAACACATGACAAAACTTCCAGGTGACATGGGCATTGGCCATGTGCGCTATCCAACCGCAGGAAGCTCATCAGGCGCAGAAGCACAACCTTTTTATGTTAACTCGCCTTACGGCATTGCTTTTGCTCATAATGGAAATTTAACCAATACTGGACAATTGGCTAAAGAATTATTCGAGCAAGACCTTCGCCACATCAACACCAATTCAGACTCAGAAATTTTGCTTAACGTTTTTGCCAGTGAATTAACCAAATTAAAAAAACAACGCATTGATGAAAAAGATATTTTTGATTCCGTATCTCAGGTGCATAAGCGAGTACGCGGCGCATACGCCACCATTGGAATGATTCCTGGCTATGGCATTTTCGGCTTTCGTGATCCGAATGGCATTCGCCCACTTATTCTTGGTAAGCGTACCACCAAAGGTGGAACCAAGCACATGCTCGCTTCAGAAAGCGTAGCACTCACAGCACTAGGGTACAAAATTGCCCGCGACATAGAACCTGGTGAAGCCGTTGTCATTGACCGAGAAGGCAATATATTTACCCAACAATGTGCCGACAATGCCAAATATTCACCTTGTATATTTGAATTTGTCTACTTTGCTCGACCAGATTCGGTGATTGACAATATATCTGTGTATAAATCACGCCTTAGAATGGGGCAACGTCTCGCTTCTAAAATTCAAAAAGAATGGAATGTCGATGATATTGATATAGTTATCCCTATCCCCGACACTTCCAGAGTGGCTGCCTTGCAACTGGCACAAGACTTAAAAGTAAAATACTCTGAGGGCTTAATTAAAAACCGCTACATTGCCCGTACTTTTATCATGCCTGGACAAAAGCAACGTAAAAAATCAGTACGTCAAAAGCTCAGCGCTATCGAGTTGGAATTTAAAGGCAAAAACGTTCTGTTGGTTGATGACTCAATCGTGCGTGGCACCACCAGCGAGCAAATTGTACAAATGGCGCGTGATGCCGGTGCTAATAAAGTGTTTTTTGCCTCTGCGGCTCCGCCAGTGCGTTACCCGAATGTATATGGCATTGACATGGCTAGCGAAAAAGAATTCATTGCGCATGACAAAGATACCGATCAAATTTGTCAGGCCATCGGTGCCGACAAACTGATCTATCAAGATTTAGACGATTTGATTTGGTGTGTACAACAGGGTAATAAAGACATTAAAGAATTTGACTGCTCTTGTTTTAATGGTCAATACATAACCAATGATATTGATAAAAACTACTTGGATCAAATTGAAGCAATAAGGTCTGATGTTGCCAAACAAAAAAATAACACTCTTGAAACTTCTGAATTAATTTGTAATGATGTAGAATAGCGTCATTTAATCATTAACACTCAACGCATGAAAGATTTAAGCTTCGATACCAAGGCCATTCGTGAAGGCTATCGAACCACACAGGAACAAGAGCACTCAGAGGCCATATTTTTAACCTCTAGTTTTGTCTTTGATTCCGCCGAACAAGCGGCCAATCGTTTCTCTAAAGAAGAGCCTGGTAATATCTACGCACGATTCACCAATCCAACGGTTGATGCTTTTGAGAAAAGACTAGCCGCACTTGAAGGAGCTGAAGCTTGCGTAGCAACTGCAAGTGGCATGTCTGCAATCTTTGCAACCATCATGGCACTGGTTAAATCGGGTGATCACATCGTTGCTTCACGTAACATGTTCGGCACTTCCATCGTCTTATTAAACACGATTGTTGCTAAATTTAAAGTTGAGATCAGCTACGTTGACTTGAGCAATCTGTCTCAATGGCAATCTGCTATTCAAGACAACACCAAATTGTTCTTATTAGAAACCCCATCCAATCCATTGGGTGAGGTGGTGGATATTACTGCACTCAGCAAAATTACCAAATCGAACAACATTCTTTTAGCGGTTGACAACGCGATACTAAGCCCCGCGTTACAAAACCCAATTACACTAGGTGCTGATATCGTTATTCACTCAGCCACTAAATACATTGATGGCCAAGGGCGCTGTTTGGCGGGTGCTGTAGCGAGTAACTCACAAATTATTGAACAAGTTCACAGCTTTACTCGAGCAACTGGGCCAAGCCTTAGTGCTTTCAATGCGTGGATCGTATTAAAAGGACTTGAAACATTAAGCATTAGAATGAAAGCGCATTGTAAAAATGCACTTAAATTAGCCAATTGGCTAGATAAGCAAGATCAAGTAAAAAAAGTTCATTACTTAGGACTAGAATCGCACCCTAATCATGCACTGGCTAAAACTCAGCAGTCTGACTTTGGTGGCATCGTTTCGTTCGAAATTAATGGAGGAAGAGAACAGGCTTTTAAAGTAATTAATGGTGTGAAAATACTCTCCATTACTGCAAACTTGGGTGATACAAAATCTACCATCACTCACCCTGCTTCAACCACTCACGGTCGTTTGACCAACGAAGAAAGACAGGATGCTAACATTACCGAAGGCCTGATTCGAATTTCAGTTGGCTTAGAAGATGTGAATGATGTGATTGACGATATAAGCAAAGCTCTTTTGGTATAATTTTCAAT
>JGI26240J51127_1000377_pt1 | contig 18998 bp, 20 predicted proteins | sample SaaInlV_150m_DNA_5_FD_51127 | JGI IMG/M metagenome (IMG submission 51127)
GATGCCTACGTTAATCTTGGAGTTGTTTATTACCGGCAAGGATTACCGGAAGAGGCGATTACCGCCTACAACAGAGCGCTGGAAATCAAACCGGATTACGCTGAAGCGTATTACAATTCAAGTTTTGCTTATCTAAAAAAGGGGTTGATTGACGATGCCATAAATATGCTTAAAAAAGGTATTGAGCTTAACCCCGACAGAGGCCTTCTCTACTTTCTTCTTGGAAATGCCTATAGCGATAAGGGCTTATTAGACGAATCTATTATCGCATGGGAAAGCGCTATAGAGAGAGATCAGAATCACTATAAAGCATACAATAATCTTGGTTTTGCATATTATTCAAAAGGTCTGGCGGATAGGGCAATAACCTCTCTTAAAAAAGCAATAAAAATCAAAGAGAATTATGCGGAGGCCCATTATCATTTGGGCTCGATTTATATTGAAAAAGAGATGCTGAAGGAAGCCGTCTCAGAGCTGACCCGAACAATTGAACTTAAACCGGATCATACGAAAGCTCACTATAATTTAGGCCTCATATATCGCCATTTGGGTGACATGGACAATGCCATCGCCAAATGGAAGATGGCTGTCAAGCTGGATCCCACATACGCAAAAGCGTATAACAACCTGGGAGTTGCATATGATTTTATAAATAAGATCGATGAAGCCATTTATCAGTACAAACATGCGATTGAGATGAAATCTGATTATGGTGAAGCCCATTATAATCTTGGCATAGCTTACGCGAAGAAAGGCGATATGGAAAATGCTATCTACAAACTGAGGAAGGCGATAGAAATAAACCCGGACAACCCGGATGCCCATTTTGCACTTGGCATAATCTATCGGGCGAAGTGGAAAATAAAAGAATCGGAAAGAGAAATTTCAGTCTACAACCGTCTAAAATCAGGAACAAATTAATCTTAAGATAAAGCCCTACACATCATCTTCCATGGGCACTTTCACCTCATTGATGAAAAAAGTGGTACCGCTCTTTTTCTGTTTCCGGTCCTCCAACTTTGCAAAAGCTTCATCTTTTTGAGAGTAGGGAAAGCTGGCAATCTCCTTATAGCTGGCATCGAAAACCTTCCAGACGACTTTTTCCCGCTTTATAACAGATTTGGCGACTTTCTTCTTGGTTGTTGTTGCTTTTTTCGCCTTCTTTTCAGCTTTCTGCTCTTCACCGGCAGCAGCCTCTTCCGCCATCTGCTGAAGTCTCTCTTTGCTAGTCACTCTTTTAGCCATAAGTTGTTCTCTCTTTCGTAATGGTAAACCTTCATAACTTAAACGATAATAGGGCATTATACACGAAACTGTCAAAACAGCAACAATAAACACAGTTTTAACACTAAATGATGAAACTCAACGCTTCATCTACCACTTTAGCAGATGCACCGGGAGATCCGACTAAGGATATTATTTCTTTAAGTATGGCAATACATGCCTCTCTTTTTTCTTTATTTAATAAGAGCTCAGTTGATTGAGAAGCCAGCCATTTATAGTCATCCCTGTACATGAGTTTCTCCGGAACAGCTGTTTTTTCTGCAATCATATTGGACCTGATAGATATAAGGTGTATTCATATGTGGTTTGACAGACAATANGAAAAATACAAGCTGTAATCTTCTTGACTAATTGATTCATAAGGGCATACTTGTTTGATAGTTAATGGATAGAAGAGAAGNAGCAGAAGTTTTTTCATGATTTTTGCTTTTTACCTACTTTTATCATCTTTATATCAAAAAATTAGTCTATGAAAATTTACCTCATATACATCCGGGACGAGGACTATTACAATATTCTTCCTGAAAAACTCAGGAGATCGGGTAACAGCGACCGTATTGAGGTGATGGCTTTCCCGCCACTTGGCATTCAGACATTGGCACCGGTAATCCGCAACCACGGACACGAGGTTACCATGTTCGATACCTGCCATCCACAGATGAAAGAAGAGCATATCGAGCTGGCCGTGAAAGATGAAAAGCCTGATATAATTATCCTTTCATTTCTTTCAACTACTGCGTACCTCCTTATGAAGAGTATGGCGCAAAGGCTGAAGAAGGCGGCACCAAAAACACCCATTATTGTCGGAGGAGCTTTTGCAACAGTGAATGCTGTTAAGATCCTGAACGATGCGCCATACATTGATTGCGTTGGTAGNGGGGAAGGTGAAGAGCTGATTCCTGAGTACCTCGACAACCTGGATAATTTGAAAATAGTCGGCGGTCTTACCTGGCGATCCAATAATGAAGTAGTCCATAACCCTGACCGCCCCCTGATCAGTAACCTTGACCAGTTTCCTTATCCTGATCGTAAAAGCTTACCGATCGAATACATCGAATCGATGCCAATGGATGCGCCAGCTGTCCTTTCTCTCGATCGTTTTTGTACCATGCAAACCACACGTGGCTGCCCTTTCCAATGTATTTATTGCGATATTCCATCCCTCGCAAGGGGCAAGTGGAGAAGCCGCTCACCGGAGCACGTTCTGGGAGAAATGCAGCAGTTGAATGATGACGGCTACAGATCAATCTACCTGACCGACGACCATTTCCTGATGCAACGTAAACGCATAGAGGCTGTTTGTAACGGTATTATTGACAAAAAACTGGGGTTTCATTGGGGGTGCGAGGGCAGAGTTGATTCGCTTGCTGTTGAGGAATTACCATTGATGGTAAAAGCTAACTGTACTTTTCTTGCCTTCGGTGTTGAAGCCGGAACACAGAAAGTACTCAACCGCCTGAAAAAGGGCCAGACTATTGAACANATAGAACANGCNGTAAAACAGGCCAAAAAAGACGGAATTGAAACGGCGCATGGTTTTTTCCTGATCGGATCGCCAGATGAAACCACTAAAGACATTCTGGAGAGTTTTCGATTTGCCGTCCGGCTTAAACTCGACACATTTAGCTTTAGTCGATTATGTGTTTACCGTGGGACTCCTCTATGGCAGGAATATGTAGAAAGGGGTATTATCGATGACGAGCGAGATTGGCATAAGTGGTTTAAATGTTCAGACATCGATCCAACAATTCTTCCGAGCGAAGTAGTCCACCAGGCAAGAAAAAAGGGGTATATGTTGTTGTTTGGTTACCTGCTACTCCTTCGTCCCGTTGCCACATTCAGGCTCCTTCGCAAGTTCAGTCGGTATATGACGACATCAGATATTTGCACATTGTTATGGGGTCCGTTTAGTAAAAAGGCCAAAACCAGAAAACCAGAACTTCCTGAACGGATGATTGAGCAGGGACTGGATTCACCGATCAGGACAGCTTCTTAGTGAACGTGGATCTAAATAGTGATCAAAACCAATGTACCAATCCTCAGTATTATTGATCATGTCGAGGTTGGTGATTCTTATGGAGAGAGAGCCTGTTTGGGATGGCCTTTGCAATATGAAACTCACCAAAAAATTTAGCTTATATCATACTCAACGCTTCATCGGCAGCCTTTGCAGATGCACCGGGAGATCCGATTAAAGATGTTACTTCTTTAAGTCCGGCAATACACGCCTCTCTTTTTTCTTCATTTAATAATAGTTCAGTTGCGTGTGAAGCCAGCCATTTATAGTCATCCCTGTACATGGTTTTCTCCGGAACAACTTCTCTTTCCACAATCGCATTGACCAGGCATATATATGGTGTATCAATATGTGGTTTCGAAGCAAAATATGCAAATGGTGAGACACGGTAGCAGGCTACCATAGGAATTTGATAATTTGCTATTTCCAGTGTAACCGTTCCTGAATTACAGATGCATAGTGAAGATGACTTGATCACTTCAGAAATTTTTTCTGTAACTATCTCTATCGACAACCTTTTATTATTTGTAGATGCAAAACGCTTTGTAATGCCTTCTATCAGTTCTAAATTTCTTTTATTGCTGCATGATAAAAGAAATTTGACTGATGGGATTTTTTCATGAATGGAGGTTGCCGTCTCCAGGAGAATAGGCAGTAGTGTTCTAATCTCCTGCTTGCGGCTTCCAGGCAATAATGAAACAACCATCTTATCTTTTCCGGCTTTCATTTTTTCAACGAGAACTTCGTCAATATCCTTCGCATTAAGTTCATCAAAAAGCGGATGTCCAACATACTTTGCAGAGACACCTCCATTGGTGTAGAACGTCTCCTCAAAAGGGTAGACGACCACCATCCGGTCTACAAATTTTTTAATCTTTTTGATCCGCCACGATCCATGGGCCCAGAGCTGGGGGCTTATGTAATACATGACGGGTATATTCCTTTTTTTAGCAGCCTTGGCCAGGTAGAGATTAAAACCCACGTAATCAATCAGGATTAACAGTCCGGGTTTCTCTTCATCAAAAAAACGAGTACAGTCTTTAAATATTTTTCTTAATCCGGGAATCTTTTTCAGCGCCTGCAGCCACATAACGGAATGGGAGCTCATATCGCGAATACATTGCAGACCCGCCTCAGTCATCTTATTTCTCCCTAAACCGTAGAACTTGATTGATGGGTTTTTCTTATGTATCTCACGCATCAGGTTTGAACCGTGCATATCACCGGATGTTTCACCAGCACTTATGAATATTTTTTTAGTTTCCAAGGTATAGAATAATTAAATTTATGGGAAGTAATATTGGAGTAAATATCCATGCTACAATTGATGAGAAAGAGGTATCGATACAGAATATTCCATATTTCACATCTAAGGCAAATGCGATCAGGCATGAAACCGGAAACACAACACACGGCACCATGAGCAGGTAAAAGAAGATCGTATAATCTTCATAGAGAAGGCCATGTGCAAATATTATATTCGATACAACAAATATTAAAGCAAACAATACAGACAGTTTAATCTTCGAATAAAAATAGCACGCTGCCGTTAATGGTAATGAAAGTATGGATATGATTATTAGTAATGTCATTTTTAGCCCACGAAATACACGAAAAATCACGAAAAATTATTTCTAATTAATCTTATAAAATAAAACGTTCATATTCAAGTTTTGGATGGTGCCCAAAATTTACAAGAATGCCCAGTTTAAACCCGGAGCCATTTAAGTAGTTCAATATTTGTGCTCTATGCTCATCCACAATTTTTGACAATGCCTTTATTTCAACAATAATTTTGTCATAGCATAAAAAATCTGGTTTATATGTCTGTTTTAAAATTTGGTCACGATATGTAAGTTGCAAGTCTTTTTGAGCTTCATATGGAATTTTCTGAAAGGGAAATTCTATTTCTAAACATTCCTGATAAACTGCTTCCAAAAAACCATTTCCCTTTTCTTTATACACATTAAAGCATGCACCAATAATTGCGTAGCTTTCCTCTTTATATATAATCTTTGAATCCATTATTTTTTCTTCGTGCTTTTTTCGTGTGTTTCGTGGGGAAGTTTTTATTGAAACAGTAGAAAAATAAATGCCAGGTATCCTGAAACCAGCACAACGCCTGCAAGCCTGTTAACCATCAGACGGCCTCTTATCATCGGAATCAAAGCCAGGGAGAAGAGAAGCATGATAGGGAATTCAAAAAAGAGAGTTCCTCTCTCCACATTTAATGGCCTTACTAATGCTACAGACCCCAGGACCAGGAGTATGTTGAAGATATTACTGCCAATGACATTTCCCACGCAAATATCCGACTCTTTTTTCAGGACGCTTACAACGGATGTAGCCATTTCTGGAACTGAAGTACCAAAAGCAACTACCGTCATCCCGATAACCATTTCACTGATCCCGAAGCTACCAGCTATAAAAATTGCAGATTTAACTAATACATGCGAACCGACTAAGAGGCATGCTAAACCAATTACAATATAAATGATATTAGATAGTAAATGTCTCCTTGTCTGGCTCTCTTCCGTTGTACTCTCTGGCGTACCTGTTTTGCTAACAGGGTTGCTAGCCGTTGAATTCCTTGATTCTTTCTTAGAATTCAAAGTATGATAAATTTGATAACCTATAAAAAGTATAATCCCTGTAAAAAGCAACAACCCATCAACAAACCCTATCTTTCTATCTATTGCCATAAAATATAGGCCGGCTGAGATTCCAATCATCAGTGGTAGTTCGCGCCTCATTATGACTTTTTCGACCTTTAAGGGGAGAACAATTGCAGCAACGCCAAGGATAAGACCTATATTGGCAATATTACTTCCGATTATATTACCGATAGCTATGTCATTAGATCCTTTTATAGATGCAGTTAAACTGACTGCCAATTCAGGACTGGAAGTGCCAAAGGCGACAACGGTTAAACCTATTACTATGGGTTTAATCCCAAGATCACGAGATAGTTTTGATGATCCCTTAACCAGCCATTCGGCGCCAAAGTATACGCCAGAAATCCCGACAACAAATAAGATAGATTGTAATAACAAAATTTAATTCCTCTTATTTCTCTATTTTTATAATTCATGTAAAGCGAATACGTTAGAAGTATAATGACTTGAGTTTTTCCGTCAAACATAAAAAGCATGATGAAATGAAAGAAAAATAATTTTTAAAAAAAATCAAAAAACTGTTGACATCTTAGGGGAATTGTATAGAATGGCACAAATTGCGACTCAGTCTCAATAAAAGTGGTTTGTGTTTTTAGTCCCGAGCTATACGTGATGCTCAGTTTTTTCATGATGGCTAACACAAAATCACTATTTTTTTGACCAAGTATTGAGCCTGAGTCTCAGTAAAGCTATAGTATCGAAGAGAATAAACTATATTTTTTTAACTATATACTGAGAATGAGACTCAGTAAAAAGCTTATAACTGTTTTAAGTGCTTTGAAAGGAGTGTTTTATGAAGAAGTATACTATTATGTTTATCTGTTTAGCTGCCCTGTCTTTTGGTGCGGTATGTCCGGGCGTATACGGGCAAGGAACAAATGACGGCTTGGAAACAAAGGTCGAGAAGATGGAAAAGATGCTTATGGAGATGAAGGATCAACTTAAACAGCAGACAGTCGCCTCTGATGAACTTAAGGCCATGAGGGAGCAGATCAATAATATTTCTACTCCGTCCTTACCGGAAGACGACTTCTATTGGGCTAAAAAGTCCCAGGATCTTGTAAACAAAGGCATGGCTCCAGTATTTGGTAATCAGTATGGTAAGCCATTCTTACGCAGATTTGGCAGAAATACCTATATGGGTGGATATATGGACCATGAGCTTGAATTTGATGAAAACGGTAATCACACGTTTGATCAACATCGCCTCATACCATTTATATATTCAGATGTATCAGACCGGGTCAAGTTTGCTACGGAAATAGAAATCGAGCATGGCGGACCTCAAACACCAGGTGGTGTTCAAGATTCAAAAGGTGATATAAAGATTGAATTTGCGACAATAGATTTCCTTATGAGTGATTGGGTGAATTTTCGTAGTGGTATCATCCTGGCCCCTCTCGGTAAGTTTAACCTTGTCCACGATTCTCCCCTCCAGGACCTGACAGACAGGCCAATGGTAAGTACAAACATTATACCGACAACACTATCCGAGGCAGGAGCGGGTTTCTTTGGTACATTTTACCCCACCGAAATGTCAACACTTAGCTACGAAATCTATTTTGTAAATGGTTTTTCTTCTGAAGATGGAGGCACTGTTGTCTCTAGCGGAGACAGCTTTATAAGAAGTTCAAGGGGAAGCGTACAGAATGACAACAACAGGAACTCTGCGATTCTCGGACGTGTTGCGTATAGCCCTTTCCTAGGGCTGGAGGTAGGCCTTTCCGCTCACTCGGGAAATATTGATGAGCATGATAGCAACAGGATGACAATTAAGGCGGTTGACTGGACGTATCAGCGTGGCGCATTTGAACTGGTTGGAGAGTATGCGCATGCATCAATTGAAAGGGATGGAAAATTGGGTGATGGAACAGAAATAAGCGATACATATAATGGAGATATGTGGGGGTACTATGTTGAACCAAGATACCACTTCATGCCGCAGATCCTTAAGGACGCTGCTCCTACTTTTTTTACGGATAACTCCACCTTCACAGCTGTTTGCAGGCTGGGAGGACTTGATATTAATCGGCCAACCCCTGGCTCCGCTGATATAAGAAAGACACGCTTAACTCCCGGTATTAACTTCAGATTCACCGAAGATACTGTCTTCAAGGCTGAATACCAGTTTAACTGGGAGTCAGACCGATCATTAGATGAAGCTGAAGTCAGCAATAATAGTTTGGTCTTTTCTGTTGCCACATATTTTTAATCTGAATTTTGCATAAGTAAGCAATTATGACTGAGGTATTTTAAGTGTCCATTTTGTTTGAAGCAACGGACAGAGGCTGATTAGATGCGTTATACACCTCCCCGTATAACGCATCGGCCTCAGTTATTTAAACTTGTGCAACGACTCAAACGAACCGACCATACTTATGATGATTGCGATATCGGATAGAAAAAATAGTGTCTTAACATAGCATATATTTTTTTAGCCTTCTGCTGAGACTGAGACTCATTTGCGCAAGCTGGTCAATAAAATATAATCATTAATCAGTTTGCAAAATGAAATTTAATTGAAAGGAACTATAAAATGAAAAACATACTGATCATAGACGACAACGAAGAGATGCTTAAGGTATTTAAACAGCTATTACTGGATGAAGGCCATCGCGTCTCTACCGCAAATAATGGCGCCACAGGCATGATACTGTTTATGAGGAAAAGCTTTGACCTTGTAATAACAGACCTCAACATGCCGGAAATGAACGGTCTTGGTGTAATAAAAAGGATAAACAATATTATTAAGACCCCTATTATATTAATGAGTTCTAACTATCTGCCGGTTGAGCCGGACGATGCAAAGCTTATGGGTATAAATGCGGTAATTTCAAAGACAATTGGTGATTATGATTTTTGCGAATTAGTCAAATACTGCCTGGAAGACAAAGTATGTGAAAGTAAAGTATTTTAAATGTATTTGAGGATAACCCTCGCTTGTAATTTGTAGATTATTGAAAAAAGTTCAGGCCGGGGTTGAGCAAAAAACAATAAATAAAATTTTCTATTAATTTCTGAATAAGGAGAAGAAGTACATGTCTTTAAAAATATTTATAGCTATTTTGTTTCTCTTTTCACTCGTTTTTACATCTCTTTCCCATGCAGATGAATCGGTATTGAGAAAAACTAAAAATGAGGAAGGCTCAATTAAAATCCTTTCTGGCAGATACACGAAAAATGATTCTACTAAAAAGGCAACTTCTCTTAAAGATATACGCTTGAATGGAGATCTTGCAATGCTTGAGAAAAGTATGGAACGAAAAGTTGACAATAAGGCTTTCGGTGATATTTGCAAGAGATATATCGGCCTAACACGGCAATACGGAGAAGCTGACCGGGCAATCAACTTCCTTGACGGTCTTGCCAAAAGACATCCTCTGTCCCCAAGCGCCCTTGCCGTTTTAGGAAAATATACGGCCAGAGAGGGATAGAGGCTGAGGCGGGNTTTTAACCAAAGGCTCAGCCTGATTAACCGCCCTATAAATCTTTTGTGTTCACAACACAGGCACAATAGTATACCGACAGGAGACAAAGAGCCTGCAATTAATCAACAACTTTAGTCAATCTCTGTTCATTATTTTAATTTAAATTTTGATAGTTTTTTTATAACCAGGAGGTTTCATATGGAATTTGACACACAAGTAGAAGTAGCAGCGGACTTCATCTGGATCCGTCTCCATGCGAATGGAGAGATGATGCTTCGCAGACTTAGATCCTTACTGAGAATGGAGAAGTCACTCTTTTATCAGGCTATCGGCTGGCTGGCAAAAGAAGGCAAGATATCCATAACGAAAGCAGGATGGAGCAAAAAAATAAGCCTTTGCAATTAATTAGCATTAGATAGCCTTTACCATTATACAGGAGGAAAAACCATGTCCGTATTAATAGTTGGTGGAGATCACCTTGGCAGCATACCAAAGGAACTTAAAAAAATCGGAGTAGACGATATCAAGCATATGAGCGGCAGGAATAGAAACGTCATTAAAAGAGGCATGCCGATGACAATGGACCTGATAATAGTATTGCACGATTATGTGAACCACAATCTGGCAAGTGTAACGAAGAAACAGGCAAAGGAGTGTAATATTCCTGTTGTCTTTGCGAAACGATCATGGTCATCTATTTACAAGAAATTACCACATAATCTAACTAATAATTAAATTGAGTGATTTGTGTAGTCGCATCCTTTAGGTTGCGTAACTTACAAGAGCGTTACATACACTCATCGGATGATGAGATACGTCCGTCCAAGTGGACGGCGACAATAATAATAAAATTTAAAGGAACTAATTGAATATTTCTCATGTTAACAATACTACAACGTTTGATGATTTTTAAATAAATAACATAATGGGTGCACTGTCATTTTCTCCTTCTCCTTTCGCAGTGCACCCATTCCCCTTTATCGCCATCCGTTTTTGTATATCCAATTCTGCCAAACCTTTAACAACACTCATAACTCCAATAATCGCTTGACAATAACAGATAGTTTTTGCTATCATGGCTTTTTAGAACTTGAGACTCAATTGCAACATATATGTCGACTACAAAACTATTTTTGATCATTTCGCTGTTTTTTGTAACAGGATGTTCTCTGTTCGGTCGCCCTTCAGGCTACCAGTCTGATTACGGTGCAACCCGCACACAACCACCTAAAGATACCAAGTCTTTCAATGATGACTTTGAACATGTATGGGCAACCGTTATCATGGCGCTTGGAAATATGCCGTTAGACAAAATCGATAAGGAAAAAGGCTACATTAAAACCGGTTGGGCTGAAGGCTTTTCACAAACAAGAAAAGCGAGGAGCGTGGTAACGGATCGATTCATGGAAGATTACTGGAAAGAGAGATACCGACTTACCATCACTATTTCCGGCAATATCATAGCAAGTACTGTAAAGGTGAGGAGTCAACTCCAGCAAAAACCCAGGGGTGGCAGTGCGGCATACAGATGGCAGAGGATGAAGTCTACGGGAGAGATAGAAGAAGAGGTATTAAGACGGGTTGAAGAGCTCTTGGAGGAAGGCTGAGGAACTCATGGGAATAAAAAACGCAAGCGTTTATTCAATAATAATATTAATACTGACACTGGTATTTGAGATTACAACACCAAGTTACGCACAAACAGCTTCTGACGATGGGCCAACAGATAATTACATATCCCAGGTTTATTTGACAGAAGAACAGGCATTGCGGGAGGTGTTTCCGCATTGTGACGACATTCTCTTCAATGTAGTGCCCCTGACAAAAGAGGAGAAGAGCCAGCTTCAAAACAAACTGAGAAGGAAAATCTATGAAGATTTTTTTATTGTCTATATGGGAATTAAAGCAGGCGAGGTGACGGGATATGCAATAATCACTGAAGAGATAGGCAAATTTCATCCTTATACATTTATAGTGTCAGCAGATCTTAATGGCAAGATCGACAAGATAGCGATTCTCGTTTACCGCGAAAGCAGGGGCTCGGAGATCGCAAAGAAGAGGTTCCTCTACCAGTTTAAAGGCAAGTCACTTAAAAACAAAATACGAATTAACAGAGACATTATAAACATCTCAGGTGCAACCATGTCTGTTGTCACTATGTGTAAGGGGGTGAAGAAAATACTTGCAGTGATTGACGAATTCTATTTAAGCGGCAAAAATGCAGACAAAATTGCCTCTCTGGAAAAGATAAAATACGGCTATGAAGACGGTACAGGACAGAAGCAGGAATTAAAGCTTTTCAAAAAGGCGTCCTTAAGCATGGGTACCGTCTTCGAGGCTACCATCTACGCTCCTGATAAATATGTAGCCGAAAAAACCTTCAATGATGTTTTCCAGGAAATAAACAGGCTTGATTACCTGATGAGCAACTATAAGAAGGAGAGCGTACTTTCAGAACTCAACAAAAATGCCTCAGCAGAACCTGCCAATTGTAATAAAGAGCTTGCGAGTGTAATTGAGCAATCTTTACAGTATAGCGATATAACTGATGGTGCTTTTGATATCACAATAGGCCCACTCATGAAAAAGTGGGGATTTTTTAAGAAGAAGGGACGAATTCCAGGCAAAGAAGAGTTGGAATCCGTACTTGAATCAGTATCTTACAAAAATATTATTATCGAAGAAAAAACCATAAAATCACTCGCGAAGAACCCGGGAACCGTGAAGACGGTATTCTTCAAAAACCCGGATACCCGAATTGATCTGGGAGGAATCGGAAAGGGCTATGCGGTTGACAGGGCGGTCAGTGTACTGAAACAAAACGGAATAAGTTCCGCGCTTATAAACTTCGCGGGGAATATTTACACATTTGGAACTCCGCCCGGAAAAGAGTCATGGGTGATAGGACTGCAGCATCCACGCGAGAGCGAGGGTCTCCTCGGCACGTTTGAGATTAAGGATAAGGCCGTATCCACTTCCGGCGACTACGAGAAATTCTTTACTATTGAAGGAAAACGATACTCACACATAATCGATCCCAGGACGGGTAATCCTGTTAAGGGTATCGTGAGTGTAACAATAGTAACAGACAACGCGACCAGGGCAGATGCTCTCTCCACTGGAGTCTTCGTTCTGGGGCTGAAGGAGGGCATGGCCCTTATAGAAAAACTGCCGGATGTTGAAGGTATTATTGTCTATGAGAACGCTGATTCCAAACTGTCCACCAAAACCTCCAGCGGAATGCAGGCACTTTTCAAAAACAACACCGAAGGCTCACAAAAAGAGATCAAGTCAGACATGATTATATCGGGCAGTTAAGATTTTCTGAAAATGCAAGATAAGGATTGAAAGCGATCTGTCGCGGGGTCTACAGTCCGAATGAATTTACCTTACTAGACTACTTGATACATGCCTCAACAAATCTTACTCCAAGTGGGGTTAAAACCACAGAATCAACACCCTTATAGATAGTTGTAGGTTCATCCCCCATTATGATGCCAGTGCTTTTTAGAATTGCAGGTCCAATACACTGCATACGCATAAGGTTATAAATATTCACCTGATATTGATCTGCTGATATTCCAACAATTCGCTCAATCTGTTCTTTTTTCAAACTGTAGTTGGACAGTTCGCTTATATTCTGTAGCCGATCTTCCCGCTTTAAAGTTTCATAGAAATTATTAAGAATAGCTACTTCACTACCAGTTATATTTTTTATCATTTCAATGAAACCATATCGTAATTCCCCATTGAAACCAGGATTCATTGAGTTAGCCAAGAGGTGGTTCCATAGATCTTGTAAAGTTGGATCTTCTTCAAGGCTAGACTCCTCGAATATAGGAAGTGCAAGCTTTGGCGGTACTGACCGCGTTTCTTTTACTCCTTTAGCATCTAATATTTTGCTTACATCGTCCGACATTTGAACAAGTCTACGCCAGCGAACAAAACGCAATTTGTCCGTAAGCATCCCTGTGACTTCTTCTATGGGTTCTTTGAACACACGAGCTAGAAATCCACCAACTATTTCAGATGTTTCTAATGATTTTTCACCAAGGCTTGCTGCTTTTTGGACAGCTTTGGCAATTTCTTCTGCGTCGGACATTACACTTTCCTTCGAAACCTAAAGATTGCGATACAAGATCTTATTCTTTTTGCTTCTCAAATTAAGATAGCAATCAAACCTATTGAGAAACCAAATAATAAATATACTATCTACTATATTATTTTGTTTAGTATAATGCTGAGATCTGTAAAAATACAGGCTTTATTTATTTGAAAGATTATGTTCATTTGCTTTAATAAGAGAAATTTATCTATAAATCATTAATAAAAGACCAGTGAAAACAGAGAGTTTTAAGGATAAAAAAGTAACTGTGATGGGATTGGGGTTATTTGGAGGTGGTGTTGGCGCTGTCAAATACCTTGCTTCCCAAGGTGCGAATGTGACAGTCACAGACCTGAAAAGTGCCAAAGAGCTATCTGCCTCTCTCAAGCTACTTGACAATGTGCCTGTTAAGCTCAGACTTGGAAAACACGATGAAGAAGATTTTGTAAATGTGGACATGCTAGTTGTCAACCCTGCTGTACCGAGTGATTCAACATTTTTGAAATTAGCAATTGAAAACGGTGTTCGTATCGATTCCGAACTGAGTATTTTCTTCAGGCTTTGCACTGCACCCGTAATAGGGATTACGGGAAGTAATGGAAAATCTACAACTACATCGCTGCTGGGAGAGATGCTGAAAGAAGCGGGAATTAAAACATGGGTTGGCGGAAATATAGGCATCTCATTACTGGAAAATCTTGACGAGATAGAAACAGATGACATAGTTGTACTTGAGATATCAAGTTTTCAGCTTGAATATCTCGCCAGGATAGAAGCGAGTCCGCACATAAGCATAGTAACAAATATAGCTCCAAATCACCTTGACAGGCACGAAACCATGGAGAACTATATCGGTATCAAAAAAACAATTATTCACTATCAACAAGAGGATGATTACGCAATACTGAATTACGATGACCCGATATTGAAAAAATGGGAAACGAAAGGTCGTCAGCTATGGTTCAGCACAACAAAAGAACTGGAAGATGGCGCCTTCCTGAAAAATAACGAAATTATTATTAATCATAATTCCAAAAGTACCGTTATCCCCTGCTCAACACAAATTAATATAAAAGGTATTCATAACTGGCAGAATATAATGGCAGCATCATACGCAGCAACCCTAATGCATGCCGATGTAGAGTCTATTAAAAATACAATTACAGGATTTTCAGGATTAGAACATCGATTGGAGTACGCACAAAGTATCAACGAGGTGCAATATTACAATGATTCAAAAGCAACTACACCGGAAGCAGCGATAGCAGGTATAAAGGCTTTTGATAGTCCAACAATATTAGTTGCGGGAGGCTATGACAAACAAGTCAGCCTTAATCAGTTTGCACAGGAGTGTGTAAAAAACACAAAATGCGTAATCTTAATCGGCGATACCGCTAAAACAATACAGAAGCTTATTCAAGACATAAAAGGTGAAAAAACAAAACCGGAGGTTTATATGGCAGCATCTCTGGACAAGTCAGTCAAAAAGGCTTCTGAGATTGCTGAACCAGGAGATATCGTTTTGCTGTCACCGGCATGCGCAAGCTTCGGTATGTTTACAAACTATGAAGAGAGAGGGAAAAAGTTTAAAGAGCTTGTTTCTCAACTGAATACCAATGTCACCTAAAAAACTTGTATACGAAAAAGAGTGTTGAACCATGAATGATAAGACCAATCTCGACTCGCGAAAAAACCAACTTAAAGCAACTGCAATAAGCATAGTGAAACGCCTGAGGGAAAACGGGTTCAGTGCTTTATTCGCAGGCGGCTGTGTTCGTGATATGCTGATGGGCAGTATCCCGGAAGACTATGACATTGCGACAGATGCCCGCCCAGATGATATTATAAAAATATTCAAACGAACGGTCCCTATCGGCATTCACTTTGGAGTTGTACTGGTTATGGAAAATGACTTCGAGTTCGAGGTTGCTACATTCAGATCTGACGGTACATACTCGGATGGACGCCACCCTGACACCGTAACATTCTGTGATGCCAGAGGAGATGCGTTAAGACGAGACTTTACTATAAACGGAATGTTTTATGACCCGATTGAAGATAAACATTTTGACTATGTTAGAGGGGAAGATGATCTGAAAGCCGGTCTGATTCGGACCATTGGAAACCCCTTTGACAGATTTGATGAAGATAGATTACGAATGATAAGGGCCGTACGTTTTGCATGTAGATTTAACTTCAATATAGAGGATCAAACAGCTGAGGCTATAAAAAAGGTTCATGATAAAGTATTAACCGTAAGCAACGAAAGAATTAGAGATGAACTCCGGAAGACATTAACTGGCCCAAACCCGGATACAAGTATTAAAATGTTGGACGACCTGAACATTCTGCATGAAATACTTCCGGAAGTAACGGCAATGAAGGGCGTAGAACAGCCGAAAAACTTTCATCCGGAAGGTGACGTCTTTACGCATACTATACTCACATTAACTAAATTGGCTGACGGAAGAAAGGCAACAGATTTCAGAGAAGAGCTTCATCCAGTCTCGAACAACTCTGATAAAAAAAACTTGTACGGCAGCTGGGAACTGGCAATGGCCGTACTCCTTCACGACATCGGAAAACCCGTAACATTTGAGATTGCAGATCGTATCAGATTTAACAACCATGATAGTATCGGCGCTAAAATGGCAGAAAAAATATGTGAACGGTTAAGAATGTCGAACGCAGAGAAGGAGCGCATTACGTGGTTGGTAAAAATGCATCTCTATCTAAGACATGCACAGGAGATGAGGATAAGCAAGCTTAAGAGACTTTTCGCTCATGATGGCTATCCTGAACTTGCAGAGCTATATAAGGTGGATTCGCTTGCCAGTACAGCAAATCTTGATGATTACAACTTCTGCCAGAATATGTTTGAGGAACTAAAAGATGAGGAGATAAAACCTGAGCCCCTTATAACAGGTAATGATTTAATCGCTTTAGGACTTAAACCCGGCCCAATATTCACAAAAATCCTGGATGCAATAAAAGATGAACAACTGGAACAGAAGATTACAACAAAAGAAGAGGCTTTAAGAAAGGCAAAAGAATTTGTGTCAATAGATTCAAGTTGAGCCGCTATCGCTACAAAAGGCTGTCCTTCGACTCCGCGGAGGATGATGTCACACTGAGCGGGTCGAAGTGTTGCTAACTTTTTCTGAAAGGCAAAAGAACATTGAAGGTTCAAATAAAAGATTCAAAAAGGGAATATGATGGATTTTTTAAGGTTGATAAGGTTGTCCTTCAGCATGAAAAATTCGATGGTTCAATGAGCAAAGAGATCGACAGGCTGAACTTTAACAGGGGAGACACGATCGCCGTCATTCTCTATAACAAAACGAATGAATCAGTCGTTCTTGTCAGGCAGTTTCGGTATCCGGCATATGTGGACGATGGCCCGGGCTGGTTGATAGAATGTGTTGCAGGGATCAAAGATGATGGTGAAGTTTTAGTTGCAAAGAAAGAAGTTCTGGAAGAGACCGGCTATAAGGCAGAAGAACTAAAACTTTTAACAAGGTTCTATCCAAGCCCCGGAGGCTGCTCTGAAAGGATATCCGTATACCTCGCTTACGTTGAAACGAGAGAGGAGATAAAAGATAAATACTTTGGTATAGATAACGAAGATATTCAGGTTATAGAAATACCACTGGTTAAGGCATTTGAGATGATTATGAATGGTGAGATCTGTGATGGAAAAACCATAATAGGCCTATTCTGCCTTCGTGATGAATTAGAGAAGAGTTGAATTTTCCATGAACAATGAAATGTTTGCAAGTATTCAATAAGACCGATGAAGAATAAAACTGTTTTTGTAGATATAGATACCCAGTTCGATTTCATGAATCCCAGTGGAACGCTCTATGTACCGGGTGCGGAAGATATAGTCGATAACATTAAAAAACTCTTTGATTGTGCAAAAGAACACAAAATTAAAATTCTCTCTTCGATAGATGCACACACGGTTGATGATCCTGAATTCAAACGCTTTCCTTCCCACTGTATAAAAGACACCCCCGGCAGTCAGAAAATTGAAGCAAGCATGTGTGATGACAATATCATAATTGAAAACAGAGAACAGGAAATTACCATGTCCATGATGGATCATGAGCAGATAATAGTTGAAAGCCAGACATTTGATATTTTTGAAAGTGTTAACACGGACAAAATCATAAAAAAACTGGATGCACAGAACTTTGTAGTATTTGGAGTGGTGACAGACTACTGTGTGAAAGCAGCAGTTCTTGGTCTATTAAAACGTGGTTACAACGTTTCCCTGGTTACGGATGCAACAAAAGCAATTACAAAAAAAGGAGAAGGAAAAACTCTGAATCAGATGAAGGATACCGGAGCAGTCTTCACAACCACAAATGGTGTTATAGAGGAGCAGATCTCTCTCGGTTGAGATTTACATTATTGTACCTTTTCATTAGTATGAAAACAGTGTAGTATGTGTAAAATTTATAATATATTTAGCCTTCATCACCATATTAATAATGATCATTCCGAAATTCATAGAAAAAAAATTAATATTTCATCCGGGCAGAAGTAACGACCATACAACTCCGGACGCTTATGGCATTGAGTATGATGATATTACATTCCGGACTGAAGATGGGGTGAACCTGAACGGCTGGTTCGTCCCTGGGAAAAAACCCTCACCTGATGCAGACCTGCATACTCTCCTATGGTTTCATGGCAATTCCGGCAATATAAACCGCAGACTTGATAACATAAAGATGCTGCATGATAGAGTACCGGTAAATGTCTTTATCTTTGACTATCGTCAATTCGGCAGGAGCGAGGGCAAGATATCTGAAAAGGGGACCTATATTGATTCAAGGGCCGCCCTGGCATATTTACGCTCACGAAGTGACGTAAACAATGAAAAAATCATCTTCTTTGGCCGTTCCCTTGGAAGTGCAATATCCGTTGAACTTGCCGTAAAGGAGAAATGCCGTGCCCTGATTCTCGAAACGCCCTTTACGTCTATAAAAGAGATGGGGAAAAAGCTCTATCCATACCTGCCCTTTACTTTTTTTTTAAGAACAAAATATGACTCTCTCTCTAAGATCAGGGGCATAAATGTACCAACCCTTATCATGCATGGAGACAAAGATGAGCTCGTTCCAATTGAACAGGGAAAAATATTATATGAGAAGGCGAATGAACCCAAGGAATTTTACACTATCCCCGGAGCCATGCACAATGACACCCATATTGTAGGTGGAGAAGAATATTTTGATGTGATCAGGGAGTTTGTCAGCAAGCTGGCAAAATAAAAAGTATAAAGCCCGCCACTAGTTTTACACACCAGTTGCAAAAAAGACGAAATGGATGTACAGCAAAAACGTACCCCTCTCTATTATTCGTCTTCTTCAGAAGAAGGAAGCTGAGTAACAACAAATGATTCTGTTGATAGTAGATCCTGATCGTCTCTGACAACGATAGAGATAACGTTCGGGCCATCCTTNAGTGGGATGTCACTG
>JGI26240J51127_1000398_pt1 | contig 18374 bp, 19 predicted proteins | sample SaaInlV_150m_DNA_5_FD_51127 | JGI IMG/M metagenome (IMG submission 51127)
TATATGGTCGGGGTGGAGAGATTCGAACTCCCGACATCCTGCTCCCAAAGCAGGCGCGCTACCAGGCTACGCTACACCCCGAACGCGCAAATATAGCCTAAATAATCCCTTCGGTCAAATTTAATATTTAATATAAGCTAAAATTGTTCATGTGTCTTTTAAATTGTATTCTGATAAAATATATCGTTCATTTTCACAAACAATTTTCACAAAACTATGGCTGCAAAAATTATTGATGGTAACGTAATTTCCAAAGAGTATTTAAGTTTCCTCAAACAAGAAATTCTTAACAGGAAGAAGGATGGGATAAGGCCGCCTTGCCTAGCCGTTATTTTAGTAGGTGATGATCCTGCATCTTCAATTTATGTAAACAAAAAAAAATCTGCTTGTGAAAATGTCGGCATAAAATCGATTTCCCATCATCTAGCAACCAAAACTAGTCAATCAGATTTAAATGGTCTAATTAAAACTCTCAACCAAGATAAAAGTGTTGATGGCATTCTTGTTCAATCTCCATTGCCTAAACATCTTAATGAAAGATTAATAATTGATCTCATCAGCCCAAATAAAGATGTTGATGGATTCCACCCTATTAATGTTGGACTTTTAGCCATTAAGTCACCTAAATTAAGGCCTTGTACTCCTTATGGAATTATTCGAATGTTAAAAGCAGCAAACATAAATCTGGAAGGTCTAGATGCTACTGTCGTTGGAGCTTCAAATAATGTTGGCAGGCCCATGGTTTTAGAGCTTTTATTAGCTGGTTGTACTGTAACGTCTTGTCATAGTCGAACTAAGAATATAGAACAAAAAGTTAAAAATGCACAGCTATTAGTTGTTGGTGTAGGAAGGCCAGAAATGATAAAGGGTAGTTGGATTCAAGATGGGGCGATAGTTATCGACATTGGTATTACTCGAGTTGGAAACAAACTAACTGGAGATGTTGAATTTGATGAAGCTCAAAAAAAAGCTAGTTATATCACACCCGTGCCAGGNGGTGTTGGACCAATGACTGTTTCAACGCTAATGGAAAATACTCTCCAAGCACAAAANTTAAGCGAACTTAGCTTGCAATGAATATCAAAAAGAGTAAACTTCGGCGTTTAGAAATTTTTTAGGATTTAGTTATGGCGAAAAAAGAATCATTATTATCAAAGGTTAAAGCTGCAGTAAAAAAAGTTACTGCAAAACCACAAAGTAAGAAAACAACTACTAAGTCAAAAGTTACTGCAAAACCACAAAGTAAGAAAACAACTACTAAGTCAAAAGTTACTGCAAAACCAATATCTACTTTAAAACAATTTAAAGCCTATAAATCTAAAACAAATGAAAAGTATATGAGCAAATCACAGATTGCACATTTTATAAAAATACTTAATGATTGGAAGGTGGAACTCAGTAGTGAATTAAGCAGGACAGTTAATAATATGCAGGCTGATGTTACAACTTATGCAGATCCAAACGATCGAGCTAGCCAAGAATCTGAGATGGCTTTGGAGCTAAGAAATAGAGATAGAGAAAGAAAGTTAATTAAAAAAATTAATGACACGTTAAAGAATATTGATGAAGATGAATATGGTTACTGCATGGGTTGCGGAGAAGAGATTGGGCTTAAGAGATTGCAAGCCCGTCCAACAGCAACTCTATGCATTGATTGCAAAACCTTACAAGAAATAAAAGAAAAGCAAATGGCAAAATAAAAGCCCTAAAAAGGGCTTNTATTTAAAATTAATCTTCTTTTGCGGGTTGTTCAATGAGTGCNTTTGCACTCACTCTCACACGACCTTTATCATCAACTTCAATGACTTTAACTTTAACCTCATCACCTTCCGATAAATGGTCCTTAACTGCTTTAATTCTTTCATGTGATATTTGCGAAATATGAAGAAGTCCATCCTTCCCTGGTAACAGAGATACAATTGCACCAAAATCAAGGATTTTAATTACTTTACCGTCATAAATTTGATCTACTTCAACGTCTGCCGTGATCTCTTTAATTCTATTAAGCGCTTCTTCACCTGACTCAGCCGTTGTACAAGCAATCTTTATAAGGCCATTATCATCTATATCAATTGTAGCTCCCGTATCAGCTGCTAAACCTTTAATTACCGCTCCGCCTTTACCGATAACATCTCTAATTTTATCAGTATGGATTTTTAAGGTAAGTATTTGTGGTGCAAACTTTGAAAGTTTTTCACGACTACCTTTAAGTGACTTTTTCATTATTTTCAAAATATGATCGATACCTTCTCGAGCTTGGCTTAACGCTACTTGCATAATTTCAGTTGTAATGCCTGTAATTTTAATATCCATTTGAAGAGCTGTAATACCATTGTCTGTTCCAGCCACTTTAAAATCCATATCCCCTAAATGATCTTCATCTCCCAAAATATCTGTCAAAACTGCAACTCTATTATCTTCTTTAATTAAACCCATTGCTATTCCAGCCACATGATCCTTAATCGGAACACCCGCATCCATCATTGCCATGGTCCCACCACAAACTGATGCCATCGAGCTTGAGCCATTTGACTCTGTTATTTCTGAAACTAGCCTTATTGTGTAATCAAAATCTTCTTGTGCTGGCAGTGCTGCACTCAGTGCTCTCTTAGCTAACTTGCCATGACCAATTTCTCTTCTTTTTGGAGTCCCTACCCTTCCAGTTTCTCCCGTAGCATAAGGAGGGAAATTATAGTGAAGCATAAATCTATCCTTATATTCTCCCTGAAGTGCATCTATAATTTGCTCATCCCTTCCAGTGCCAAGTGTTGCTACCACAATTGCTTGTGTCTCGCCCCTTGTAAATAAGGCAGAGCCATGCACTCGAGGTAGAACTCCTGTTCTTATCTCGATAGGCCTAACAGTACGAGTATCCCTACCATCAATTCTAGGATTTCCATCAAGAATCTTTGACCTAACAATTTTAGCTTCAAGATTATGAAATTCGTCCTTAATTTGATTAAGTTGGTTGGTATTTGTATCCTCAGTAACTAATTCACTCAAGACTTTTTCTCTAGTTTGGGCAATTTTTTCTGATCTCTCACCTTTGGATTTAATTTCAAAAGCATTTTGAAGGTCTTTCGTTGCAATCTTTTCAATCTTCTTAACCAATTCCTTATCAACCTCAGGAGCTGTCCACTCCCATGGATCTTTTGAAGCTTCTTTGGCTAAATTATTAATTAATTTAATAACAGGTTGCATAGCCTTATGCCCTTCTAAAACAGCATCAAGCATGACTTTTTCAGGAAGCTCTTTTGCTTCCGATTCAACCATTAGAACTGCAGAATCGCTGCCAGCAACGACTAAATCAAGTTGGCTTGATTCCATTTGTGTTTTTGATGGATTGATAACAAATTTATCATCAAGATAGCCAACACGAGCTGCCCCTATCGGCCCATGAAAAGGAATACCTGAAATCGCTAATGCAGCTGATGCACCGATAATAGCTGGAATATCAGAATCAATTTCACTATCAGATGACATAACTGTCGCTACAATTTGTATTTCATTATAAAAATTATCAGGAAATAATGGTCTTAATGGTCTATCAATTAACCGACAAGTTAAAGTTTCTTTTTCGCTTGGCCTTCCTTCTCTTTTAAAGAAACCTCCAGGAATTTTGCCTGCAGCATAATTTTTTTCTTGATAATCTACCGTTAATGGGAAAAAATCTTGCCCTTCTTTGACTTCTTTTCTCCCAACAGCTGTAACTAAAACAACTGTATCTCCGTAACTTACCATTACAGCGCCATCTGCCTGCCTGCCTATCTCTCCTGTTTCAATTGTTAAATCATGTTCACCAAACTTAATACTTTTTTTTATCACATTAAACATTTGTTTTTTTATCCTTTTATTTTATTTAAAATCCATTATTCACTTCTCAATAATGGACATACTCTTCATAACAAAAAAGCCGATACTACAATTAAAATTAATTGTAATTAATCGGCTTTAAATTTTATTGCCCTATTATTTTCTTATACCTAGGCGTTTAATTAATTCTTGATAGCGACCTAAATTTCTACCTTTTAAATAATCAAGAAGCTTTCTTCTCTGGCTAACTAAGGCTAGTAAACCCCTTCTTGAATGGTGGTCTTTAGCATTTGTCTTAAAGTGTTCAGTTAAATAATTAATTCGGTCAGTAATTAATGCTACTTGAACCTCAGGTGATCCCGTATCATTTTTTGCTGTCTGAAACTCTGAGACTATCTTTGCTTTTTCTACTGCAGTACTTGTCATTCTTTTCTCCTATTCGCGACCGCATATTTTAACGGTATTCTCAAAAATTAACAATATAATTATTTAATTTATATTTGTTGCCATTAAACGAACAGCNTTCAATAAANTACCCCCGTCAACCTCACCAAGGCCTAAAAAAACATTTCCCGTTGTGAAAAGACTATAAATTTCGGGCTTAAATTTCCTTGAAAGCATTACAGGCTGCCCTTTTTTTAATGAATTTACTTGTGATTCAGATAAATTTATTTTTGTGTATCTGTCTACTAAAATCTCAATCGGCATTAGATAGGTTTTTCTTTTATCAGATGATAAATTTTCAACTTTTTCTAAACTTAAGGCATCATTAATACTTAAGTTTCCAATTTTTGTTCTTTTTAAATCTTTTAGATATCCATCCATTCCAAGTTTTTTAGCTATATCCTCTGCTAATGCCCTGATATATGTCCCTTTACTACATGTCACTTCGATTTTTATTATATTTTTTTCATACCCTAATAAATTCAACTCAGAGATATTAATCTCTCTCTCTTTTCTTTCAACTTCTACTCCCTCCCTTGCAAGTTTATATAATGGCTGCCCTTTATGCTTTAGTGCAGAAAACATGGGAGGTGTTTGTTTTGAAAACCCAATAAATGAATTGAGCTCATCTTTCAACTTTTTTAAAGATAGTAAAATGATTTTAGATTCAGTCAATTGCCCTTCAGCATCACCAGTTGAGCTCTTCCAGCCAAGCTGTATTGAAGCCACATATGTCTTTTCTGAATTAAGTAAATGACTAGAAAACTTTGTTGCCTCTCCAAAACATATTGGTAACAACCCAGTGGCTAAAGGATCAAGAGTCCCCGTATGACCAGCTTTTTTTGCGGAAAAAATCCATTTTATTTTTGACAATGCTTGATTTGATGAAAAACCTAAAGGTTTGTCAATTAGTAAAAGCCCATTAACTTCAAGCTTTTTTCTATTATGCCCCATCAGAATTTATTAAGAAATAACTGAATCCAATAACTTCGATATCTTTGTACTTTCATCTATTGTTTTATCATATTCAAAATGAAGTTTTGGTATTCCTCTTGTTGACATTCTTTTTGCTAAAAGTGACCTAAAAAAAGGTAATGATCGCTTAAGGCCCTTATTAATTTCTTCATCATCATGATCTGCAACGTAAAAAACCTTTGCATTTTTCAGGTCATGTGACACTTCAACGTCAATTATCGAAATATTTTTCAATGCTGGGTCTTTAATTTCTAAACTCAGAATATCTGCTATTTCTTTTTTTATTTGCTGGCTTACGCGATCGCTTCTTGGATAATCTTTGGGCATTTTATAATTTTCTTGCTACCTGAACATGTTCATATGATTCTAATTTATCATTTACTTTTAAATCATCAAAATTCTTGATCGATAGCCCACACTCATAATTTGACTTTACCTCTTTTACATCGTCTTTAAAACGCTTCAAGGAATCTAATTTCCCTTCATAAATAATGGCATCATCTCTCAAAAGCCTTATATTTGAATCTTTTTTAATTATGCCTTCTAGAACAAAACAGCCTGCAATAGTACCAACCTTCGAGGCTTTAAAAATCTCTCTGATTTCAACCATTCCGAGAGTAACTTCCTTTTGTTCTGGCGCTAAAAGTCCACCAAGTGCCGCTTTAACTTCATCTACTGCTTCATAAATAATACTGTAATAACGAACATCGATATCTAAACTTTCACCTAATTTTCTTGCTCCGCCCGAAGATCTAACATTGAACGCAATGATAACGGCATTTGATGCTGAAGCTAAATTTATGTCAGACTCATTTACTGCTCCAACCGCCGAATGAACCACTTTAACTTTTACCTCATCTGTTGAAAGTTTTTCTAATGAACCTGCTAATGCTTCACAAGAGCCTTGAACATCTGCCTTTATAATTAAAGGCAAAAACTTCGCCTCTACCTCCGTCATCTGGTCCATTATATTTTCGAGTTTAGACGCTTGTTGTTTAGCTAACTTAACATCTCTAAATTTTCCTTGTCTGAATAATGCAATTTCTCTTGCCTTCTTCTCATCATTGATCACTATAAATTCATCACCCGCATTTGGTACATCTGATAAACCGACAATTTCGACAGGTATTGATGGAGTAGCTTGTTTAATACTTTTACCATTTTCATCTAGCATTGCTTTGATTTTTCCAGATGCATTTCCAGCTAATAATGTGTCTGACATATTGATTGTTCCAGATTGAACTAAAAGCGTTATAACAGGGCCTCTGCCTTTATCTAACCTTCCTTCAACAATGATACCTTTTGCTGGTGTATTAATTGGTGCTTTTAATTCTAAAACTTCAGCCTGTAATAATATAGCGTCTAATAAATCATCAATGCCTTGGCCTGTTTGAGCAGAAACCTCTATAAACATAGAGTCGCCTCCAAGCTCTTCAGGAATTACTTCGTGCCCCAAAAGCTCACCTCTTACTTTTTCAGAGTTAGAATCAGGTTTATCAATTTTATTAATCGCAACTATTAACGGAACCCCTGCTGCTTTTGAGTGATTTATTGCTTCAATTGTTTGAGGCATTACTCCGTCGTCAACAGCAACTACTAAAATAACAATATCTGTGGCTTTTGCTCCCCTTGCTCGCATTGCAGAAAAAGCTTCATGCCCTGGCGTATCAAGAAATGTGATCATTCCTTTAGGGGTTTCAACATGATAAGCACCAATATGTTGTGTAATACCGCCNGCCTCNCCTGTNGTAACCTTTGTAGTTCGAATGTAGTCGAGTAAGGATGTTTTTCCATGGTCAACATGCCCCATTACCGTTACGACTGGAGGGCGTTGTTTTATAATTTCCTCAACGCCAGACACCTCTTCATCTAAAAGTGACTCAAGGTCATTTTCTTTGGCTGCCTCTGGGTTATGGCCCATCTCTTCAACGACAATTATCGCTGTATCCTGGTCAAGAACTTGGTTTATCGTAACCATCATACCCATACCCATAAGTGTTTTGATTACTTCGGTAGCCTTGACTGACATTTTATGAGCTAAATTTGCAACAGAAATAGTTTCTGGTATCAAAACATCCTTAATAATTGGTTCTGATGGCGCTATAAAGTTTTGATCTTCTACCTCATTTTTATTTTTGTTTTTAGCCTTNGGTGATCGCCATCCTTGATTATTATCATTGCGTGTTTTAATAGGTCTCTTTTTTAAATTTTTATCAACCCATTTATCTTTCAGCTCTGTTTTTTTTGCGCCTTTATCTAATTTAACATCGGCTTTTGATGCTGGTCTATGAAGAGTTCCGTCTTTTGATTCTTTTTGATTAGCTTTAGCAGCTTTTTTATTTTTCACTTCCTCCGCTTGAGCAGCAATCAATGCTGCATTTCTTTTTTCCTCTGCCTCNCNGATTTCTTTTTGATTTTTGTCGTCAAGAGCTTTTTGTTTTATAGATGTTGAATCTTCTTTTATTAAATCATCCNGTGCTTCTTTTCTTTGGTCAGGCTTGGTAATTGTTCTTTTCTTTCTTACTTCAACCTGAATTGTTCTTGCTCTTCCATCACTGTCTGTTTTTCTAATTTGTGTATTTTGTTTTCTTGTTAAGGTAATTTTATTTTTGTTAGTATTTGAAGCCCCATGTTCTATTTGAAGATAATTTAAAAGCGCTGATTTATCTTCTTCTAAAAGCTCCTCAGCCCCAGATACCTTTTTTATTCCTGCACTTTCTAATTGCTTAAGAAGTAAATCTATCGGCAAGTTTAACTCACTGGCAAATTTTTCTACGGTAGATTTTTCCATGTTAACTCCAAAAATTTATATTAAACAAACCAAGGTGCTCTAGCAGTCATTATCAACTCTTTAGCTCTTTCTTCGTCCATTTTTACTATATCAATTAACTCATCTGCTGCCAGTTCTGCTAAGTCTTCCATTGTAATTATGGATTTTGATGCTAACAACTTGGCAGTATCGCTATCCATGCCTTCCATATTAAGCAGGTCATCTGCTGGTGATTTAATTTTTTCTTCGTTTGATATTGCTTCTTTTAAAATCACTGCACTTGCTCTTGTACGAAGNTCATTGACTGTATCCTCATCGAATGCTTCAATTTGGATTAGTTCGTCTATAGGCACATATGCAATTTCTTCTAGCGTTGAAAATCCTTCATGAACTAAAATATCAGCTATATCAGCATCTACGTCTAATTTTTCTATAAATAATTGGCTAACATTTGTATATTCATCTTTTGTTTTCTGCTCGGACTCCTCTTCACTTAAAATGTTAAGCTCCCATCCTGTCAACTCTGTTGCAAGCCTAATATTTTGTCCATTTCTTCCAATCGCTTGAGCTAATTGATCTTCAGACACAACCAAATCCATACTTTTCTTATCCTCGTCCACCATAATGCTCGATATTTCTGCAGGTGCCATTGCATTTATAACAAATTGAGCAGGTTCGATTGACCATAGAGCTATATCCACTCTTTCACCTGCTAACTCACCTGTAACCGCCTGAACTCTTGAGCCCCTCATCCCTACACATGTNCCAACAGGGTCTAGTCTTTGATCATTTGCTTTAACTGCAATCTTTGACCTTAAACCTGGATCTCTAGAAGCAGCCATTATCTCTAATAAACCTTCTTCTATTTCAGGTACTTCAAGCTCAAAAAGTCTGATTAAAAATTCTGGCGAAATTCTAGAAAGAATTAGTTGTGGCCCTTTAACTCCCTTATCAACTTCCATCACAATAGCTCTAACCCTATCACCAATTCTTAAATTTTCTTTTGGTATCATTTGTTCCCTAGGAAGGACTGCATCAATTCTTCCAATTTCAATAATTGCATTACCGCGTTCCATTCTTCTTATTTGCCCTGAGACTAATTTCTCATCACGAGCTAAAAACTCATTTAAGATTTGCTCTCGTTCAGCTTCTCTAACTTTTTGAAGTATTACTTGCTTAGCTGCCTGTGCCCCTATTCTTCCAAACTCTACTGACTCGATTGGTTCTTTTATAATGTCGTTTTCAACAAGGTCTTTTGCTCTATCATCATCCAATGAAATTTGTGTCTCTTCATCTTCTAATAAGTCAGCTGGAAGGACGGTCCATTTCCTGAAAGTTTTATATTCACCTAACTCTTGGTCAATTTCTACTTTAATGTCAATTGCATCTTTATGTATTTTTTTGGTTGCTGAAGCTAGAGCTTCTTCTACAGCTTCAAAAATAATCTCCCGAGAAACGCTTTTCTCATGTGCCAAAGCATCTACCAACAATAAAATTTCACGACTCATCTATATATTCTCCACTTCAAAATTAATTTTCTAATAATTAGGATCTAAACGTGCTTTATCTATGTTCTCAAAATCAATTTCTAATAATTCATCTTCAGTTTTAATCATTATCATTTCGCCCTTGATTCCCGATAAAGTGCCTTTAAAATTTTTTCTGTTACCTATTGCAAATCTGGTTTTAATCTTTGCTTGTTGCCCCTTAAATCTATCAAAATCTTTTAATTTTTTTATCACTCGATCCAATCCAGGCGATGACACTTCTAATCTTTCATAATCAAAATCAGTTTCAACACTTAAAACATTGTTGACATGGTTACTAACAGTTGTGCAATCTTCGATATTCACCAAGCCATCTTTATCTATATAAATCCTTAAAAGCTGGCCGCCATTTATTGTCTCAAAATCAACCAATTCATAGCCTAATTGAGCTACTAATTTTTCTATTAAAGTTTCAAGATCATCCAAAAATTTAGCCCCTAACCAACAACTCTAATGAAAAAAAAATGGGCTCAAGGCCCATAGATTGTCGACATTATACCAAAAAAAAACTGCAATTAATACTAGTTTAAATATTGATTTCCATTTGATTGCTTAAAATTTACCTTCACGATATCACCTTGCCAAATTTTCTTTTACCAACTTGAATAACAAATTTCTCATTTTGAGAGATAATTTGCTTTGTATCACTAATTTTTTTCCCATCAATTTTTACCCCCCCTGCCTTTATAAGCCTCATTGCCTCAGATGTACTCACTACAAAACTTATAGACTTTAAAAGTTGTGCTACGCCCATTCCATTTAATCCGACATCAACTTTATATTCAGTTAAATCTTCTGGAATACCACCAACCGCTCTATTTTGAAAGTCTTTCTCTGCATTTTCTGCATCTACCTCTGAATGAAACCTTGCAACTATTTCTTTTGCAAATTCAACTTTGATATTTTTGGGGTTTTCCCCTTCCTTAACTCTCATTTTCCAATCTGAAATTTGCTCTAAAGACCTCAAAGATAGAAGCTCAATATATCTCCACATTAATTCATCTGATATAGAGAGAATTTTTGCAAACATACTCTCTGGCAATTCATTTATACCAATATAATTATTCAAAGATTTAGACATTTTTTGGACCCCATCAAGCCCCTCAAGCAAGGGCAAGGTGACAATACATTGTTGTGGTTTATTATAAAATTTTTGCAACTCTCGACCCATTAATAGATTAAATTTTTGGTCAGTTCCACCAATTTCAATATCAGCGTTTAATTCAACTGAATCAAAACCTTGAAGAAGAGGGTACATAAATTCATGAATGGAGATTGGTTGTTGAGCTTTATATCTTTTGGAAAAATCATCTCTTTCAAGCATACGCGCTACTGTATGAGTTGCCGCTAATTTGAGCATGCCGTCTGCCCCTAAGTCACTTAACCAAGTTGAGTTAAAAACAACTTCCGTTTTTGATTCATCTAGAATTGTAAACACCTGAGATGTGTAAGTAGCCGCATTCTTTTTAACTTCATCTTTTGTTAAAGGGGGTCGAGTTGCGTTTTTACCAGTAGGATCCCCTATCAGTCCAGTAAAATCTCCTATCAAAAATAAAATATGATGGCCTAAATCTTGAAGTTGCCTTAATTTATTTAATAATACTGTATGCCCCAAATGGAGATCGGGTGCTGTTGGATCAAAACCTGCTTTAATTCTTAAGGGCTTCCCTGATTCTAATTTTTTTAAAAGCTCAGATTTAACTAATACCTCATCTGCCCCTCTCGCTATTATTTTATATGATTCATCTACTTTCACTATTCTCATCTCACTTTTTTTATAGAATATATTCTATCTCAATTAAGGTATTTAGAAACAATTAGTGTTATCTTATATATAGAATTGTAGATAAAATTTTTAAAATAAATTTTGATTATTAAATGTTAAATTCTAAAATTTTAATAGGCGTAATGTCAGGAACCAGTCTTGACGGAATTGATATTGCTTTAGTTAAGATATACAAAAATAAAATTTCTGTACTAGACTTTTTTCAAATAAATTATCCGAACATTATTAAAGAAACCATACTTGCACTACATTTTCCTAAAAATAACGAACTAGAAAATAGTTATATGCTATCAAACAAACTTGCCGCAATGACTGGTAAGGGCATCAATCACTTATTAAAGAAAAATAATTTAACTGCTAAACAAATCAAAGGTGTTGGGTATCATGGCCAAACTATAAGACATAGGCCTGATAAAGGATATTCCATCCAAATTGGTAATGCTGATTTATTGTCAGAGATAACCAATTTAACCGTTATCTCTAATTTTAGAAATAGGGATATTGCTGCTAAGGGACAAGGAGCCCCTTTAGTTCCAGCATTTCATAAAAACCTATTTTTTTCAAAAATTAAAAATAGAATTATTTTAAATATTGGTGGTATTAGTAATATTACTTTTCTTTCCACCAATGGATCCATATTAGGGTTTGATTGTGGCCCCGGTAATATTTTAATGGATCATTGGATCAAAACTAATCNTAATTTAAATTTTGATAAAAATGGTAATTGGGCAAAAAAAGGTCAGGTTATTAATGACTTACTTAAACATTTTCTAAAAGATAATTTTTTTAAAACCAAGCCACCTAAGAGCACAGGAAGAGATCAATTTAATTTGAAGTGGATCAAGAAAGGTATAAAAAAGACTTACTTACCGGAAGATATTCAAAGAACACTTCTTGAATTGACAGCGATCACTATTTTAGATGCTATTGAAACCTATTGTTTAAGAGCTGATGAAATATATTTATGCGGTGGTGGGGCAAAGAATATATTTCTTATCCAAACATTAAAAAATAAAACAAACTTAGCAATCAAGACTACGACTGATTTAAACCTACCCGAACAGCAAGTGGAGGCAGTTGCCTTTGCTTGGCTAGCAAACCAAGCTCTTGATAAAAAATATAACAATTCACCGACAGTAACTGGAGCTAAAGGTTTTAGAATTTTAGGCTCCATTCATCAATCTTAAAATCATTCCCTTTTGTATTATAATGTCAGGCTAATTTATATATTCACGATCAAAATTATTAAATAAAATGGCTGAGAAAAAAATTAAAATTATACTCGATGATAAAGAAAGAGAGCTTCCTGTTATTGAAAGCACCATAGGAACGCCATCCATTGACATTAGAAACCTTGGAAAATATAACTATTTTACCTATGATCCTGGTTTTACCTCGACATCTGCCTGCACTTCCAAAATAACATATGTGGATGGCAACAAAGGTGAGCTTCTTTATAGAGGCTACCCCATTGAGCAATTGGCTGAGAAGTGCAATTACTTAGAGGTGGCATATCTTCTTATGCATGGTGAACTGCCCAATCAAATTGAAAAATTAAATTACTTAGAGTCTATTTCAAGTCATAGCCTTCTTCATGACCAACTTAATAATATCTTCGGAGGCTATCGACGAGACGCGCACCCAATGGCTGTAATGGTTGGTGTTGTCGGATCGATGTCAGCATTTTATTTTGATGATATGGATATTAATGACATAAGCCATAGACAACTTTCAGCACAAAGATTAATAGCAAAAATACCAACTATTGCTGCTTGGAGCTACACTTATAATCTTGGATTGCCTTTTGTGTACCCAAAAGATGAGTATAGTTTTGGCGCAAACTTTTTACACATGCTTTTCTCAAAACCCAATAAAGATTACAAGGTTAATCCTGTAATTTCTAAAGCTTTCGAAAAAATTCTAATCCTTCACGCAGATCATGAACAAAATGCTTCAACCTCGACAGTCAGATTGGTAGGCTCAACAGGAGCAAACCCTTATGCTTGTATTGCTGCAGGTATTGCTTCACTCTGGGGTCCAGCTCATGGTGGAGCTAATGAAGCTACCCTAAGAATGTTAACTGAAATAAAGGATGAAAGCAGGATCGCTCAATATATAAATCGTGCTAAAGACAAAGATGACGAGTTTAGATTAATGGGGTTTGGACACAGAGTCTATAGAAACCAAGACCCAAGAGCTATAATTATGAAGGAAACATGCCATGAGGTTCTTGATGAACTGGGCTTAAAGAACGACCCAATTTTTAAGTTAGCTATGAAATTAGAGAAAATAGCACTTGAAGATGATTATTTTATTGAGAAAAAATTATACCCAAATGTTGATTTTTACTCTGGCATTGTTATGCGAGCTATTGGGATTCCTTTCTCAATGTTTACCGCAGTTTTTGCTTTAGCTAGGACTGCAGGTTGGGTAGCTCACTGGAATGAAATGATGTTGAGCGATGAATCAAAGATTGGTAGACCTAGGCAGGTTTACAAAGGCAAAACAAAAAGAGATATAAAATAATAAGATTACGCAGAGAATGATGAACCACACCCACAAGTTGTAGTTGCATTTGGGTTTTTAATAACAAATTGTGATCCCTGTACATTGTCTTGATAGTCAATCTCAGCCCCTGTTAAATATTGAAGACTCATTGGATCAATAAGTAAAACTACATTATCCTTTTCTACTTTTGTATCATCCTCATTCATAGTTTCTTCAAAAGTAAAGCCGTATTGAAACCCAGAACATCCACCGCCACTTACAAACACTCTAAGCTTTAAATCTGGTGTGCCTTCTTCTTCAATCAATTCCTTAACTTTTTTGACTGCATTATCTGAAAAATTNATAGGTGTTGGCATTTCTATTGCTGCTGTCATTTTCGACTCCTAGTTTTTTTCTNTAATATTATTACTTATTATCATTTGTAAATTCTTTTTAAACTTTTCTTTAAAACCTTTTTTATTGTTTTTTTTAGCAATTTTTTTAGCAATTTTTTTACATTTCAAGGTGCCATTTACTATAGCCCCTTCATGNATTTCAATTATCCCGTATTCTATATTACCATTGATAATTGCATCTGCATTCAATTCTAAATAATCTACACTTTTGATGTTGCCATTAATTTTTCCATTTATTATAGCTTTATGAACTACTACATCTCCATGAACTTCGCTTCCATGCCCCATGATTAAAAGACTATCTTCTTTTCCAAGAACTTCAAGCTTGCCTTTAACTATTCCATCAAGCCTAATACCTCCTACATAAGTGGTGTCTCCTGAAATGACAATATCTTTGTCAATTAAAGTAGTAATGGCAACAAATCTTCTTTTTTTTCTAAGCATAGTAAATTACTTTTTTCTTTTTCCTAACATTTTCTCATAAAACATAATATCTTCCTTTAATTTATTATTGTTTTCTTTTAGCTCTTTATTGTCGGCTGACAATTTCTTCATAGAAATATCATTTTTTTCCAAATCTAACTTAATTTTTAAATTTTCATTATTTTTTTCATAATTTTGGTTTTGTAACTCAATTAATTGCCCATAAACTTTTGTAAATTTTCCACCATCGAGAAAATAATAAGTACTACCAGCCCCTAAAATTAGAAATAAAATAGAGAAAATTACATTAATAGGCCAATTTGCCCTTGTTTGAATGTATGGTTTTTTTCTAACCAAATAATGTGGTTTATTATTTTTTTTCATACTATTTTTTAATGTCTAAGGGTTTATCGGAATATGACTTATACCAGAAGTCTCAGGATAATCCATCATTATATTCATATTTTGAATTGCCTGACCCGCAGCCCCTTTCATGAGATTATCAATTACTGAGAAAATTATTAGTCTATTACTGTTTTCCTCTTTATGAAAAGATATTCTACAAAAATTTGACGCTCTCACTGACTTGGTATTTGGGCATACATCAGCATTCATTATGTCTACAAAAGGCTCGTTCACGTAAAAAGAATTAAAAATATCTTGCGCCTTAAAATCTTTAATGCATTCAACATATAAGGTTGCAAAAATACCTCTAACCATGGGTACCAAATGGGGAACGAACGTTAATGTTACGTTCTCTCCACAAACCTTAGTTAAATTTTCTTCTATTTCTGGAAGGTGTCTATGCCCGCCTATACCATATGCTTTAAAATCCTCCTCCGCCTCTGACATTAGGAGTTTTAATTCTGGGTTTTTTCCAGCGCCACTGATTCCGGATTTAGCATCGGCAATTATATTAGATGGATTAATTAGCTTTTTTTCAAGAAGAGGAATAAGTGCTAATTGAATTGCTGTTGGATAACATCCGGGGTTGGCTATTAGTTGTGATTTTTTAATGCTATCTCTATTGATTTCAGGCAGTCCGTAGACAGCTTCATCAATCAAATTTGGTGATTTATGTCTCATTCCATACCATTTTTCCCATACTGACTTATCTTTTATTCTAAAGTCAGCGGCTAAATCAATGACCTTTTTTCCTTTAGAAATAAGATCATCCGCATAATTCATCGCTATCCCATTTGGCGTAGCAAAAAATACTAAATCTACATTTTTAAGATCTGCATCTTCAGGAGACACAAATAAATTATCTAATATTCCTCTGAATGATGGATAAATTTCATCTACTCTTTTGCCTTTATCTTTTCTAGATGTAATTTGATAAATCTCAACATATGGATGGCTCAGAAGCAACCTTATAAGCTCAACCCCTGTATAGCCTGTCCCCCCAAATATACTTACTCTCAAATTTTTCTTCATATTTTTCTATTTTAATCTTTTATTTATAAAAACTATACCTAAAAAAAAAGCCGCTAAAGCGGCTCTTATTTTTTTGGTAAACATTATCTCTTCGAAAACTGTTTACGTCGTCTTGCTTTTCTAAGGCCCACTTTTTTTCGTTCAACTTCACGGTCATCACGAGTTACAAAACCTGCTTTCGAAAGTTCAGGTTTCAATGCTTCGTCATAATCAAGAAGTGCGCGTGTAATTCCATGTCTAACTGCTCCAGCCTGACCTGATTCACCACCACCTGTTACGTTAACCTTTATATCAAAGGCAGTTTGGTTTTCTGTTAATTCTAAAGGTTGTTTGAGAACCATTTGTGAAGTATGCCTAGAAAAATATTCTTCTACAGGCTTGTTATTAACAATGATAACTCCCTTACCAGGCTGAANAAAGACCCTAGCTATTGANCTTTTTCTTCTGCCTGTCCCGTAATAATATTTACCTATCATAAACTATCCTATTTAATTGTTATCAGCTGTGGTTGCTGAGCTGAATGTTGATGGTCATTTCCCGCGTAGACCTTCATTTTTTTTATCATCGCATAACCCAAAGGGCCTTTTGGCAACATGCCTTTAACTGCTTTTTCCAACGCCCTACCTGGAAANCTTGCTTGAAGCTTTGTAAAATTTGTTGAATATAAGCCACCTGGGAAGCCTGTATGTCGGTGATAAATTTTATCTTCAGCTTTATTGCCAGTCACTTTTATTTGTTCTGCATTTATGACAACAATATAATCACCTGTATCAACATGGGGTGTGTAGATAGCTTTGTGTTTACCTCTTAGCCTGTGCGCTATGCCACTAGCTAGTCTTCCCAATATTGCATCTTTTGCGTCAACCAAGAGCCAGTCTCTTTTGACTTCATGGGATTTAGCAGAAACAGTTTTCATTCTCTTATTACCTTAATAAATTTAATTCAAGAGGCGAATTTTAGTCTATTTAGATGTTAATTGTCAATTTATTAGTGGTTTTTTCTATGATTGTGATAAAAAACCTACAAAAATCAAAAATCCAACATAATTATTTGATATAAAAGCATTAAAATTGGCAGTTGATTCTAATAAAATACATTTTTTCCAAACATTTAAAGCTATTGAAAAAGCAATAAAAAGAAAAATAAAATAGACAAAACTATAATTACTTAAAATTCCGATGAGAATNAGTANAGAAAAAGCTACTAAGTAGCAGCTTGCAATAATTTTCATGGTAGCTTTACCAAATGTTAGGGGNGCTGACTTAATTTTAATTTTCATATCATCTTTCATATCAGCAACAGCATAATGAGTGTCATATGCCAAAACCCAAAATGCATTAGCAACAAATAAAAGCCATGCCTCAAGTGTAATTTGACTTTGTACCGAAACAGAAACCATTAAAATACTAAAACCAAAAGTAATGCCTAGGAAAGCTTGTGGTATCGGTAAAAATCTTTTAGTAAATGGGTATAAAATAATAAGAATTAAAGCGATAGATGCTATTTTAATTGCATATATATTAAGTTGAAAAACTAATNCCAAAGAAAAGATTACCAAAATTATAATTAAATAAAAAGCTTCGTGAATAGAAATTAATTTTAAAGCTAATGGGCGATTTTTTGTTCTAGAAACTTTAGCATCAATTTTTCTATCTACTAAGTCATTAATTGCACACCCTAATGATCTTGTTAAAATCACCCCTAAAACAAATATCCCTAAGACTCTCAGGTTCGGCACACCATTACTTAAAAGCCATAATGCCCATAAAGTTGGCCATAAAAGTAAAAAAATGCCTATTGGTTTATTTAGCCTGACAAGACTTATAAAAGAGAAAATTTTATTCACTTAAAACTATTAATATTTCTAAATAAAATTTCTGTTAAAAGAATTTTTTCTCCATTGCATTCAAAATTTGATCGCCTAGCTCCAATAACTTTTTCTGTTGCCATATTTTGTAAATTTAACTTTTTAGCTAATTTATGATTTGGTGATAAATGACTGAAAATAAAGTCTGAACGTGAAGTCTTTTTTTTAAAAACTATATTTGCCAATGGATTATCATTTAATTTTTTAACAATGCTAGTAAGTTGCCTTAAATTTTTCTTGAAAATAGTCCTTGCATAAATAATAGGTCTGTCATCAGCATAAATTAAAACCTCCCTTAAAAACAAAGTTCCCGATCTATTTGTTTTAAAAAAAAGTTTTTCATCATTAAAAATTTTATTTGGAAATTCCTTATTACGCTGTATTTTCAAATTAGCTTTATTCCTAATCT
>JGI26240J51127_1000416_pt1 | contig 17844 bp, 17 predicted proteins | sample SaaInlV_150m_DNA_5_FD_51127 | JGI IMG/M metagenome (IMG submission 51127)
TCAGCTACTCTTTTGCGTCATTTGCTGATGCAGAAAATCGGCCTCGCAAAAGTGCCTACCCCAAAGTATTCTCCTGTAGAAGGTGCCGCGTTAATGGCTAACTTGTAAAAATATCAATAAATACAATTGGAACTAATTATTGATATATAAAGTTACGTTAAGAAATATCTTCTCTGAATATTTATGTTGACAAGTGGATTAACTAAATATTATCATATTGGCCTATACCGGATTGGTCTGGGCTGAACAATTTTAATTCTATTCAATAGCACATCACCTTTCCATAATTAACTGAAAATGATATATAAAATAATCTTGGTATAGAATGGCGACAAGTTTAGCTACTTTGATTTGAATATATCTTAACTTTGAATAATTTATACAAGGAGAAACCATGCGATCAATAAAAAATATTCTGTTAAGTATCCTATTGTTGGTACTAATACCAGCAGCTTTACATGCTGAAAAAATAACTTTTCTAACGCCTTCATGGGGGGCCCCTCCAGATAAAGCATTATTAGAATCATTTCAAAAGGAAACTGGCATTACTGTAGAAATACAATCCGTTCAAAACAAAGATCTTTTTAGTCGGACTCAAATTGCAGCAGCCACCAATCAATCACCAGCTGATGTGATTTTTCTTACTCAAGAAGCGCCTTCAAATCTTGTAGCTATTGATATGATGCGTTCATTAAATGATCTGCAATCGAAGGATCCCCTAGAAAAGGACCTTACAGGTCAGGAATTTTGGAACATTGGTGGTGAACAATTTGGAGTGCCTGTTTATGCACAACTGGTCATGATGGATTACAATACAGACAGACTTAAGAAAGCCGGATTTAACTCTCCACCCAGTTCATGGTCAGAACTGAATAGAATGGCCAAAAAGCTCAAATCCAGCGGTATTGATAAGCATCCAATTGCAATGAAAGCCAGCGATTGGTCTTGGTATCTTATGGCACTTTCTATGGGCGACTCTATGTTTGATAACGATCTGAAACCTGTTTTCGCTAACAAGGGATCCAAATCAAGAGAGGCTATGAGAATGTTACTTGAGTTTTTTTCGGAAGAATTAATTAGTCCAGAAATTGTGGCAGGAACTATAAACCAGCATTCGATTTTCTGGAGTGGTACTGGTACATTTCACCAAGGATGGCAGGGTTCGATTAGAATTGGCAACAATTCTAAGAAATCCAAACAAGCACCTCATGTAGCTTATATGGTCTTACCTGGTGTTGGAAATACTTGGAGTTTCCCTGCAGCAATAGGCATTGCTAAGTACTCAAAAAATGTTGAGGCTTCCTGGAAATTTATCCGATGGTATACAGGAAAGGCTAATCAGAAGAGTATATATAAAGCTTTTGGTCTCTATCCTTCACGTGCATCAGTCGCAGCTGAATTGAACGGGGAAGGACTGGTGGATGGATATTCACAAATTCTGGCACAATCAAAGAAAGTGGACGAACTACCACGTCAAGCTCTTTGGTGGGGGCCCTTCACTGCAAAAGTTTCAGAACAAATTTTGACTGCAGTACAAACAGGTTCGGATTCTGATAAGACTGTCGACAAAATTGCAGCTATCTGGAACGAACTTAAATCAGAATATGAATAATACATCAGTAGTTTTGACGGAGCAGTTTTTTCCCTCTCCGTCAAAACTCCATTGATCACTCATTTGACAGCCTCGTGCTAACTGATCATCTCCGAGAAAACCGTCAAGATATAGTATTTATCACGGTTATTCTGCTTCCTTTGATTATACTTGTTGGAATACTTATATATTTTCCTGCAGTTGATTCTCTTATTACATCTTTCACAAATGAAAATCTTAGGATACGCCGACTTCCTAAGTTTATCTGGCTAAAAAACTATTCAAAACTAATAGAAAATTCAGAATTCTGGATCGTCACTGCCCGATCACTTCTGGTGGTAGCCTTAACGCTTCCGTTGGAATTACTGTTATCCCTAGGATTGGCTCTTTTGCTCACAGAAGTCTTCCCTGGCAGAGCAATGGTGCGCACTTTGATTCTTTTACCATGGATGCTCCCGCCAATAGTCAATGGGTTTTTGTGGGGATGGCTTCTCAACGGGGAGTATGGAGCCCTTAACGGACTCCTTTATCAATTGGGAATAATAGATGAATACGTAACTTGGCTAAGAAATCCGGACACCCAAGTCATTTGGGTAGCTGTAGTTCAAACATGGACACGCTTTGCCTTTCCAACAATCATCTTACTTGCCGGACTACAATCGATACCAAAGGACTTATTAGAAGCAGCAAAAATTGATGGGGCCAGTAGTTGGCAATCATTTAAAAATATTGTTTTGCCACTACTCATGCCAAGTTTCGCTATTGCATTAACAATCGAGTTTATCGCAGCCTTCCAGATTTTTGACGTAATATGGACTCTTACCGCTGGAGGTTCTGCCGGTGGAGCTATCAATCCTTTTACTAAAACTCTAATGCTCTACAATTATGAATTGGTCTTCAGGGATCTCCGAATTGGCTTGGGTGCTGCCTTGTCTTACCTTATCCTTTTCCTTTCTTTAGGTGTAGCTATTGTATTCGTGACAAGGCTTTACAATCAAGCTGTCAAATCTTAATAGATATTCACAAAACTGCAATGCCACTTTCTTTCAACAGTAATTATATTAAGCGTATCTGGATCTATTTGTTCTGTGCAATTGCATTATTTTGGGCAATTGGCCCTATTTACTGGATTTTTGTCTCATCAATTTCCACGCGTATGGAACTCTACTCTACTCCAATTAAATCTTGGTTTCCTTCAGAGCCAACATTGGATGCCTACATTAGGCTTTTTCAAGGTGGAGGAACATATAGAGGGGGTGATGTCAGTCCAACAGAAGGATTGATGTGGAAAAGTTTGTTTAATACTCTTTTCGTTTCAATTGTATCTGCTGCTTTTGTAACATTTCTATCAACCAATGCAGGATATGTTTTTGCTAGAATGAAGTTCAAAGGTAAGGGTTTCATTTTCTTTTTCCTGATGCTGATGATGCCTTTGCCGCTTTGGGTCTCCATTATTGCTTTGTTTTTCATGATCAGTAAAGCTGGGTTGATCGACACACTTTTTGGCATGATTTTGCTGTTCATAGTTTTTCTTCTTCCCCTTGGAATATGGTTGATGTCAACCTTCGTAAGGGAGATTAACCCTGAGATTGAGGAGGCTGCAATTGTAGATGGTTGTAGCCGCTGGCAATTGATGAGATGGATAATCTATCCACTTTCAAAATCCGGTATGGCAGCAGTGTTTCTAGTATCTTTGCTTACAGTTTGGAACAATTTTCTTTTACCTTTGATTTTTACAAGAAGTCCGGATTCACAGATGTTAACAGTCGTTCTATCACTCTTTGTGGGGCAATACGAAGTGGCGTGGGAAGACATGGCAGCTGCAGCTGTGGTTACAATGTTTCCCCCTTTCTTGATTGCTCTCTTCTTTCAACGCTTTCTCATTCGAGGAATGACTTTAGGAGCAGTCAAATGAAAAAAAGTTACAAAAATTTTGCTTCTAAATCCGGTGAATTGTTTCTCCTTGCTTTTGCAGGTGAAGATGCTGAACCAGCAATTGAAATGATTCAGGAATATGGATTATCAGGCCTTTATTTAAGTAATGACAACATTCCAAACATCAATTCTGCTTTAAACCTCTCACAGATTTTACAAGCTGCAGCTAAAAACCGCGGAGATTCATTATCTTTACTGTTGGGAGTTGATCAGGAAGGTTCCTGGTCAGTTATGGCAGAAGATTCTCATCCCGGTCCAGGGAATCTTGCACTAGGTTCAGCCGGAAACCTTGCTCTTACTCAACAACGTTATCATGACATTGCCCAAGAGCTTCGTCAATGTGGGTTGAATCTAGTTTTTTCTCCATGTGCAGATGTAAATACCAATCCTTTAAACGCTATAATTGGAATGCGTTCTTTTGGAACTGATCCAAAAGATGTGGGCGAACATGTCGCTGCAGCAGTAAAAGGAGCAAAGTCAGCAGGCGTTCTTACTACACTCAAACACTTTCCGGGACATGGTGACACCAAAATAGATTCACACAGAGACCTTCCAACAGTGAGTCGTTCAAAGGCTGATGTTTGGTCAATAGACCTTGCTCCCTTCCGCGAAGGTATTAAGGCAGGTGTTGACGTAGTTATGACTTCTCACATCTTATTTGAGGCACTAGACTCTGAAAATCCTGCAACTTTCTCTAAAATTATTTTACAGGAAATTTTACGAGAAAAATTAGGTTTTCAAGGGGTTGTTATTTCTGACTCTATGAACATGCATGCTCTACGAAAATATTATAAACCAGTAGATGCTGCTGTAGCTGCCTTATCAGCAGGAGTAGATTTGATCATGCTTGCTGAAGAACATTATGACCACGATGGTGATTATCAAAAACGCCAAAGGGATTTAATTGATGGTGTAACTAAGGCAATTCAAGATGGACAAATTCCGGAAGATAGACTGTATTCGGCCTTTGAGAGAATAAGGAATTTACGAAGACTTGCTGGTAGAGGGTCTCCTGAAAAATCTAAAGGCGGGGACCGGTTTATCAGCTCTCAAAAGACTGCAGAAAAGGCAATGCGATTGCTTCAGCAGCATCAGGACTGGTCATTTCCGAAAACAGGTAGCAAACTGTCCGTTGTTCGTGCTTCATCCGAACAAGCATTTGTTCCTGTTATTAAAACACGTGGTATCGGTCCAAATCCCAGGAAATCATCATTTGATTGTTTTGTAGAAGAACTAAAACATTCTTTTGAAGTTAATATTAGAGAAATAAATGAAAATTTCTCAGATCAGCCAGAACATTTAATTGTAATTTTGGAGAATTACAATCTTCCGGGAATGGACTTTGACCGTTCACTTGATAAAGCGACCTTAGACTGGGCAAAAAAATTTACATCTTGCAGTATAACGGTTGTCGCATTAAGGGATTCCTTCGATCTCCCTGAGACAAAGCCTTTGACCACTTTGTGTACATACAGTTTTCGTGAAGAGTCAGCTAAAGCTGCAGCAAAATGGTTGGCAGGAAAAGTCAAACATTTACGATATGGTGATGCCTTCATTTATAATTAGCTTCATCTGGATAAATAATTCTTGATGAATGAATTGTTATAAGTTTTTAGTATATAAAGGACATACATGAATATCTAATCGATTATAATATATGATTTTTAGCTTATTATTATCACATAACAATGTTTCACTTGAGGGGATTCCTAATGAACCAGGGCAGGATGATAATAATGTGAGCCTTTTAATATATAGTAAAACTAACCTTATTAATAATTTTGTTGACAAGTGGATTAACTAAATATTATTATACTGGCCTATACCGGATTGGTCTGGGGTTGTCCATAAAATTCGGAGAATGCATTTTGCATTCATTTTTGTTCATCATTAACATGAAAAAGGTATCATGCAAACAAGTTGGTTGACATTGAGAAAATCGTTGCTGCTAATAGGAGCAATGTTTGTGACTGGAACACTTTTGGCGGAGACAACACTGAGTTTTTGGAGTTGGCGGCAAGAGGACGTGAAATCCTACAACGAAATTATTGCTGAGTTTGAAAAATCAAATCCGGGCATAAAGGTTAAGTACACTGCTCATGAAGCAAAGAGCTACAACACAATCTTGACCACCGCACTTGCTGCAGGTAGTGGTCCTGATATCATCCACACCCGTTCATACGGCAGTTTAGAAAAAATTTCGAAACCGGGTTACCTGGAACCGTTGGACGGTAAAGTTGACCTTAAACTGTTAAGTGCTGACGAGTTAGGAGGTACAACTTTACGTGCTGATGGACGAGTCTATGCAGTACCTTTTGCCTCACAAACATTATTACTCTATTATAATAAAGATGTTTTCTCTGATAAAGGTATAGCAATTCCAGCAACGTGGGATGAGTTCAAAGCTGCTTCACGCAAATTGAAAGCAGCCGGTGTAACACCTTTGGCTAATGGCACAAAAGACGGTTGGACTGCTGAAGTCATGGGTGGTATTTTTATGCCCAACTTCTATGGTAAAGCCTTTTTTAATGACGTAAAGGCAGGTCAAACTAATTTTGATGATTCTCGCTATGTTGGTGCCTTAGAAAAAATGCTTGAGCTGAAAGAGTTTATGCCTAACGGTTTTGAAGGTGTTGACTATGCAACCATGAAACAATTGTTCGTGAGTAGTCAGGCTGCAATGTTTGCAGGCGGATCATGGGAGATCCCAGGGTTCCGTAAAGCAGGAATAAACTTCGGAATTATGCCCGCACCTGGTGCATGGACAGACAGTACACGCCTTGTTTCTAGCTTTCTTGATGGTGGATATGGAGTGAATGCGGCATCTAAAAACAAAGAAGCTGCACTTAAATTCATTCGTTTCACTGCAACACAGCCTTTTGGACAAATGCTGACAGACAAATTGGCTAATGTTTCTACCATTGAAGGAGCTGTTTCGAGTGATCCACTGCTCGCACAAATCGCTGAGATGCATAACAACGCTACACCTTACATCATGCTTGTCGGTTACCGCTTTGATAAGCCTACTGGTTCAACCATGCTTCAAAATGGTCTACAGCAGATTTATGCAGGAACTAAAACGCCTGTTCAAGTTGCTAAAGATATAGTTGATGGAATGAAAGCCTGGGACAACTAACCTCAAGCTTAACAATTCAAAATGTGTTGAAGCTATTCTCGCTTTATGCATTTTGATCATTATTTAAACACCTTCTAAGAAATGTGTATTTTCTTAGAGGGTGTACCTACCTGAAAACAATATACTTTTTCTCTGCTTTTAAATTCCCCGTGATCATACAAAGCCAACATGGTATTACGCCAATTCTACAAGCAAATAGGTGGTTCTAAAATGTTTAATAATGAAGACCACATAGTAAAATCTGCGTTTGGTAGTTCTATCATTTTTGTTGTACAAACTGAGACCCTGACTTGCAATCTGTTAGCTTTGAAAGTGCAAACAGATGAAACAAAACCGGTTGATTAATAATGACATCTTCTGCTAAGATTCCTAACCAAAAAGAATTCTTAAGTCGCAGTATGAGGCGTCGTTTGTGGCTGTTATTTTTGCTCGCTCCTCCTGTAACTGTTTTAATTGCCTTTGTTTTTTATCCAATGGCTACAGCCATCCTTTACAGTTTTTACGAATGGGATGGACTTATTAAAGGTTCTTTTAACGGACTCGGGAATTATTATAATGTACTGTTAAAATCGCCTCAAAATGGCTACCTGTTGAATGCCTTCACTAATAATATAGTAGTGTTTGTAACACTTATGGTAGTTCAAAACGGACTTGCGCTTGTGCTGGCAATGTTTTTAGCTCGAGAGCCGAAAGGGTACCGGTTCTATCAAGTTGTCTTCTTCCTGCCTGTTATTCTCTCAACTGTAATTATTGGTTTTCAATGGAAAATGTTTCTAAATCCTATTTTTGGTTTGGTGAATCAATTTTTACGCCTAATAGGATTTGGTGAATGGGCCTTGCCCTGGCTGGGATTGACTGAAACAGCACTTGCGTCAATGATGGTCGTGAATGCCTGGCATTGGGTTGGCTTTCCTACGATTGTTTTTCTTGCGGCCATTCAGCGTATTCCAAAGGACTATCTGGAAGCTGCACGTCTGGATGGAGCTGGTGAATGGCAAATAGCCAAAAACATCATCTGGCCACTGATGGCTCCCGCAATTACGATTATTGTTGTCTTAACATTTATAGGTTCATTTAACTGGTTTGAAATTCCTTATATCATGGGTAGTCTTGAAGGATCTCCAGGCTATTCTACTGACACTTTGGGCCTGCTTTTTTATCGGACTGCATTTGGTTCTGTCAGTGCCGGAGGTTCTAATTTTGGAGAAGGAAGTGCTCTTGCCGTACTTATTTTTATCTTTATTTTCAGTATATCTACTTTGGTAACAAAATTTCTTACCGCACGAGAAATTCAAATAAATTAGCTGACTAATGACCAAAAAANCTCTGAATAGTAATGTCTTGTTAATGCACANNTTCTTAGGAGTCAATGCGCTTATCATGCTCTACCCTATTCTGGTAATGGTAATTTCCGGATTTAAAACGAATTACGAGATTTACAACAGGCCATTTTCGCTGCCAAATAGTTTCAATTTAGATAACTTTATCGTGATCTGGACTGAAACGGATGTGCCTGCATATTTTCTGAATTCAGTTATAGTAACCACTCTATCAGTCGTATTTTTACTGGTAATGGGTACTATGGCGGCTTATGCTTTGGCGCGGTATAATTTTAAAGGCAATCTCATGCTATATTTGTTTTTCCTCAGTGGACTAATGCTACCTTTACGACTTGCAATCATTCCATTGTTTATTCAGCTAAAGGCTTTGGGATTGATTGATACTCTTTTTGGTTTAATTGCTATTTATACTGCCATGGGTTTGCCCTCAACTGTCTTTATACTAACCGGTTTTCTTAAAACATTGCCTTCAGAATTAGAAGATTCTGCACGTATCGATGGAGCCAGTGAGGCAAGAATTTTGGTTCAAATAATGTTACCTTTGATTATGCCGGCGCTTGTTATTGCAGGAATCTACAATGCAGTTCCTATTTGGAACGACTTTTTCTTTCCGCTGATATTTATTCATGACCCCCAGTGGAAAACACTGGCTCAAGGGCTGACAATGTTTTTTGGTGAATACAGCATCAATTACGGAGTCCTCTACGCAGGATTGACTTTAGCAGCTTTGCCCATAGTGGTTATTTTCATCATACAATCAAAACAATTTATTGCCGGAATGACTGCCGGAGCAATAAAATAAAACCAATCGTTTAAACCCAATAATATTTAATTACTTATGCTGACAGAAAAACCTAATTCTAACACACTCCATTTGCATAAAATGTCTGCTCTGGAGATTGTGGAAATAATGAATGTTGAAGATGCGACCGTTACTGACTCAGTCAGAGAAGTACTAACCGAAATTGCTTCAGCAGTTGAATTGATTGCAGAACGTTTAGAGAAGGGTGGTCGACTGTTTTATGTTGGAGCAGGTACAAGTGGGCGCTTAGGAATCTTGGACGCATCGGAATGTCCACCCACTTTCGGTACGCTACCGGAGATGGTACAAGGTATAATGGCAGGTGGCGAAACAGCCATGTCAGATGCTGTTGAAGGTGCTGAAGATGACCGCAGTGCCGGTGAAGCCTCAATGCTGAAAAATAAAGTAGATCATCGTGATGTGGTCGTTGCTATTGCCGCAAGCGGTACGACACCTTTCGTCCTTGCAGCGGTTGAATTTGCCCGCGAACAAGGCGCAGCTACTGTGGGTCTTGCCTGCAACTCACCTTCTCCTTTATTGGATAATGTTGATGTGTCTATTGGTGTTCCAGTTGGACCGGAAGTTCTGGCCGGTTCCACTAGGCTTAAGGCTGGAACTGCTCAGAAAATGGTGCTCAACATGCTAAGTACCGCTACGATGGTGTGTCTGGGTAAAGTTTACCAAAACAGAATGGTGGACGTACAGACAACCAACAAAAAATTAATACGAAGGGCAATGGAAATGGTCTCCGAACTTGGGGAAGTTTCAACAGAAATTGCCACTGAACTGTTGCAGGAATCCGGAAATCATGTAAAAACTGCTGTTGTAATGGCAAAGTTAGGAATCAACTCAGATGGCGCCAATAAACTGCTTGATGAATATAATGGAAATTTGGCTAAAGTCTTAGAAACAACCTGACGAAAGTAAAGTATGTTTAAAAACGTTATAGGATTGATGAGCGGCACATCGATGGATGGTATAGATGCGGCATTTTTGAAAACTGACGGCTTACTCCATGTAGAAGCAGGCGAAGCGATTACAGTACCTTATTCGGAAGATTTGAGGCAAAAATTATCTGAGCTAGTTTCTTCTGGTATAGATTCTAAAAACGTAGAAGAGCAAATCACGGTAAAACATGCCGAAGTCATTATTCAACTACTAAAAAAAACAAATACTCCTGCGAATGAAATTGACCTGATTGGTTTTCATGGGCACACCGTTTTTCATAGTCCTGCTCGAAGAATGACTTTGCAAATTGGAGATGGTGAGCTACTTGCGAAATTAACAGGAGTGGATGTTGTTTGTGATTTTCGTAGTAATGATGTGAAACAAGGAGGACAAGGTGCACCTCTGGTTCCACTTTACCATCAAGCAATAGCAACTAAGTTAATAAAACCTTTGGCAATTTTGAATTTGGGTGGTGTAGCAAATATTTCTTGGCTTGGTCATGAAAATGAGTTGCTGGCGTTTGATACAGGTCCTGGAAACGCTTTGTTGGATGATTATATCAGTTTACATTTGGGAGAAAAACAGGACACGGGCGGTAAGCTATCTTTGTCAGGCAACGTTGATCAAGGCAGTCTAAAATCTTTATTAGAACATCCTTATTTTTTGAAGAAGGCACCTAAATCGCTTGATCGCAATGAATTTGATTGGACACCTGTTTCTAAGTTGTCTATAGCGGATGGAGCAACTACTCTATGCGCATTCACTGCTGAAGCAGTAGCAAGAAGCATCCAGATAATTCCGGAGCCTCCTGAAATTTGGTTGGTGACAGGAGGGGGGCGTCATAATCTTGCTATGATGCAAGAACTAAAAAACAGACTGGAAGCTCCTGTAAAATCAGTTGATGATATTGGTTGGAAAGGAGACTTTTTGGAAGCTCAAGCTTTTGGCTATTTGGCGGTACGTAGTTTGAAAGGACTGCCGCTGTCAATACCATCAACCACTGGAGTTCCACATCCTTTAAGCGGGGGAGTCATTTTTAAAGCTGTAAAATAATTGAAATATGTTTAAAGAACTAAACTGTAGTGAAAAGCTAGATGACTTAATAAATAAGGAACTCAAGGCAGGAACTTTTCCAGGAATTGAGATTCTTTACGCAAAAGGCAGTGAGGTTTTGCTCCACAAAACATGGGGTAAAATAGCATCTGGAAACTCAAGTCAGTTACTTTTGGACACGATCTTTGATGTTGCTTCTTTAACAAAGCCAGTAGTGACGACAACTTTGCTGTTGATGATGCAGGAAAAAGGCAGATTGAAGCTGAACGATCCTGTGCAAATTCATCTTCCAGAATTTTCCGGCAGAGGGAAAAAACAAATCACTTTGCGGCATTTACTGTCACACGTTTCCGGACTTCCGGCATGGGAAAATCTTTATGAATCGGTTTGTAATCATGAAGAAGCCCGTACCCGTTTGATGAATATCCCCCTCGAATATTCCCCAGGGGAAAAAATGATTTACAGTTGTCTAGGATTTTTGGTGCTGGGCGAAGTGATCCGTAAAATTTGTGGAAAAGATTTGTCGGCTGTATTCTACGAGAAAATTGCTAAACCTTTAAAATTGCGTAATAGTCTTTTTTCACCATACAAAAATCGGAAAAACTTAAATAATGTAGCTCCAACAGCATACTGTCCGATACGTAATAAAGTTCTGCATGGAATTGTTCATGACGAAAATAGTTTTGCTTTTGCCGAAGAAGGTGGAAATGCAGGTCTTTTCTCAACTGCAAAAGACCTTCATCGATATACTCAAATGTTATTGAACGATGGTGCACTCAATGGCGTACGTATTCTTAGTCAAGAATCCGTGCAGGAAATGCTGAAAAATCAAAATCCGTTAGCGTTGACTCCACGTGGATTAGGATGGGAAGTAAAAAAACCTGTTTCAACTTTAAACAAGACGTCATTAGAATGTAGTTGTGGACCGAATTTTCCGGATAATTCGTGCGGTCATACCGGATTTACCGGCACCTCTCTCTGGTTTGATCCTGCATCAAAAAAAATAATAATTGCTCTTTCTAATAGAGTTCATCTAACAAGAGAGAAAAATATGGATGCAATGAAAAAATTCCGAGTAAAGCTGCACGGACTGTTTAATCTGAATAATACTAGCAGAAAAAAGACTAACCTAAACCTAACAGCTGTAATCTAATATGGATATTGAACAAAATACAACTCCGCAAAATTCAATACCAAACGTGGAAGATTCGTTGTCTGTGGTGAATCCTGAACTCGCAACTCCATTGTATATACAAATCCGTGAGCATTTTCAAAGTGGAATTCAGGCTGAACACTATCCAGTACATACACGTCTGCCATCTGAACGACAGCTTGCAGAGCGTTTTAAGGTCAGTAGAATGACTGTGACCAAAGCGCTTAAGGAGTTGGAACAACAAGGTTGGGTATATACACAAACCGGAAAGGGCACATTTGTGGCTTCCCGTCAAAAAATTGACCAGACTCTGGAAACGTTGACCTCATTTACTGAAGACATGGCGGATCAAGGAAAAAAGGTTACCAGCCATGTTATAAAAATGGGTGTTGAGCAGGCAGAAGAATTTGAAGCCAACAAATTAAAAATCAGTCCCGGCACAAGACTGTTTGTTCTTGAACGGTTTCGCTTAGCAGATGATGAAATCATTTCGCTGGAATGTACTTTTATTCCTTATGCTTTATGTCCGGATATTGAAAAAAACTATGATTTTTCGCAGAAATCACTTTACCAGGTTTTAAGAGAAAAATACTTTTTTCAGTTGTCGGTTGCTCAACAGACAGTAGAGGCACGACGACCAACTCCAGAAGAAATAGAAAAACTTCAAATTGGTCCAACTGACCCTGTGTTGAGTTTTACTCGCACAACTTTGAATTCTCAATCAAAACCGGTTGAATTTGTTAAATCGGTCTATTTGGGTGACCGATATAAACTCCGGATTATGTTAAAACCGTCTGCTCAAAAGATACAGTGACAGGAACATGAATGATGAAATCGTACAAAACAGTATTTTGGAAATTTTGTTGAAAATACTGGTTTTATGAAGATGGATAATACATGATGTTGATCGAGAAAATATTATATAATTATTTGTAAAAATAGCAGATAGAAAAAACATGACCTTAACAGAAGAATTAATAGAACTGATTGAAAGTAAAAGCATTGAGGATGATGACATTAACGCAGCTTCGTGGTTTGTGCTGGATGCAATGGCAAATATTGCTGCAGGACGGAACTCTGAACCTGGAAGAATTCTAAATCGCTGGTTTTTGGATGAACCGCCAAACACTTCACGCACGGTTCTCTGGCTTGGCGCATTGATGCACATTCTGGAAGTTGACGATCTTCACCGTCAGTCAGTGGTACATCCAGGCTGTGTGGTTATTCCGACTGTGCTTTCCCTTGGCCTGCGTGAAGGGCTCAGCGGTAGGGAAATGCTGGAAGCAGTGCTTAAAGGATTTGAAGCCTGTACGAGGCTTGGTAACTCAGTAGGTCCGGCTCATTACAAAATCTGGCACAACACCGCGACCTGCGGTACTTTCGGAGCAGCTTATGCGGCCGGAACAATACTTGGGCTAAGTAAATCCCAACTGCGCGATGCTCTCGGAAATGCGGGAACGCAGTCGTCCGGTCTCTGGGAGTTTTCTGCAAGTGGTACGATGAGTAAACACCTTCATGCGGGTCGTGCAGGTCAATCTGGTGTGATCTCCGCAGACTTAGCTAGTTACGGTTTAAGCGGATCACCAACTATTCTGGAAGGAAAACGAGGTTTCTACGCAGCATGCTGCAATTGACGCGGCACTTGAAATTTCAAATCAGATAAAAGGCGAAGTTCCGGAATCAATTGAACTTGGAGTAACTCAGGCTGCACTTGATGTCTGTGACCAACCAACTCCACAATCCCTTTATGATGCAAAGTTTTCCTTGCAGCATTGTGTGTCGATCGCCTTACTTGACGGAAAAGTTGGTTTCGATTCCTTTAATCCGGAAAAATGCGAAAGAACTTCAGCAATGTCGTCAAAGATCATGCTAAAACTTAATGATGAGTTTGAAGGTGCCTATCCTGAAGCTTGGGGTGCAGAAGTAAAAGTAGTTTTAAAGAACGGCAAGGAATTATGCGTGCGTCGCAAACACGCAAAAGGTGACCCAGACGCTCCACTTTCTCCAGCAGAAATGCGTAAAAAAGCCGCAATGCTCTTTAGTTACGGAGGTGTTTCGGACGCGGAGACATGGGTAGAGCGAATCCTGAAACTACCGGAAGAAGCGTCCTTTCGAGAAAGTGATCTCCACCGCTTGCTTGATGTTTCCGGAAACGGGAAATGGGCCGTAACAAAAGGTTGAGGGATTTTACTTCCAAAAAATAACTTCTATTTTCTTTTTAAGAATGTTGACGGATAATAATTTGTTGACTTTTCATAGCCTTGCCTGAAATTATAAACGATCAATTTTGTTTTAATTTTTTAGATATTGTCTACACTTTACTAACTTTCAGTAGGATTTCATGTTTGACGAAGATCAGGATATCAAGGCTATTAGAGGCGGAATCAAGGCTCTTTGTTTAANATTTCCAAATGAATACTGGAGGGAAAAAGACCGTACNAGGACTTATCCGGTAGAGTTTGTGAAGATGTTGTCAGAGCACGGTTATCTTGGCTGTTTAATTCCGGAAGAATATGGAGGCAGCGGTTTAACACTCAGAGCAGCTGCTGTGATTCTAGAAGAGATTCACCGTTCCGGAGGAAACGGAGCGGCTTGTCACGCCCAGATGTACATCATGGGTACCTTACTGAGACATGGTTCCGAAGAACAGAAAAAACGCTACCTGCCCGGAATTGCGGAAGGCAGTTTGCGCCTCCAGGCTTTTGGAGTAACCGAGCCGAGTAGCGGTACGGATACGCTGGCTTTGAAAACAACTGCGCGCAAAGATGGTGATTCATACATCATCAACGGCCAAAAAGTATGGACTTCACGTGCGGAACATTCCGATTTGATGCTGCTTCTGGCAAGGACGGCTAAGCGTGAAGATGTAGAAAAGAGAACTGACGGATTATCTGTTTTTATTGTGGATATGCGGGACGCACTTGAAAACGGTTTAACCATCAGACCTATCAGAACGATGCTTAATCATGCGACGACAGAAGTATTTTTTGATGAGTTACGTGTTCCGCAGGAAAATCTGATTGGTGAAGAAGGAAAGGGATTTCGCTATATCATTGACGGAATGAATGCTGAAAGAATTCTCATTGCCTCAGAGTGTATCGGCGACTCACGCTGGTTTATTAAAAAGGCGGTGGATTATGCCAATGAGCGTATCGTCTTTGAACGTCAGATTGGTAAAAATCAGGGTATACAGTTCCCAATTGCGCAGGCGCATGCCGCAACTGAGGCCGCAGCCTTAATGACTGAAAAGGCGACACTCCTGTATGAAGCCGGAAAACGTCCCGGCGCAGAGGCAAACATGGCAAAAATGCTCGCTTCTGAAGCAAGCTGGAAAGCCGCAGAAGCCTGTTTGCAAACACACGGTGGTTACGGATTTGCGGAAGAATATGATGTTGAACGTAAGTACAGAGAAACACGGTTGTACCAGATTGCGCCTATTTCAACCAATCTAATTTTATCCTATATTGCCGAGCATGTGCTTGGTCTGCCGAGGTCATACTGATGGGTGCTCTTGAGGGTTTGCTAGTCGTGAGTCTGGAACAGGCAGTTGCGGCACCATTTGCTTCATCAAGGCTGGCTGATGCAGGAGCGCGCGTAATTAAAATAGAACGTCCGGAAGGTGATTTTGCGCGTAATTATGATCATGTTGTAAACGGTGATTCGGCTTATTTTGTCTGGCTGAACCGTGGCAAAGAATCAATTGCTATGGATTTGAGTCAACCAAAAGAAATACGCTTGCTGCTTGCAATGCTTAAAAAAGCAGATGTCCTGATTGAAAATTTTAAACCTGGTTCATTGGCAAAATTAGGTATTGTAGTGGAGGAGTTACGGAAAGAAAATCCGAAACTGATTAGCTGCTCAATCAGCGGTTATGGAAGTCATGGTGAATGGTCTAAAATGAAAGCTTACGACTTGTTGATTCAGGCGGAGACTGGAATGTCATCCATCACCGGTTCCGTGGATTCGCCGGGACGGGTAGGAGTTTCTGTAGCGGATATTGCAGCAGGAATGTATTCCTGGTCGGCAATTCTTGAAGCACTGATTGCAAGGGGCATCAACGGGAAAGGGAGACACATCGAGGTCTCACTCTTTGATGCGTTGGCTGACTGGATGACAGTTCCGTTATTGTGGTATGACTATGGTGGAAAAGCTCCGAAAAGGGTCGGCTTATCTCATCCGTCGATCTGCCCTTATGGAGCTTTCAAAACTGCAGACGGGAAGACGCTTTTGCTCTCGATTCAGAACGAGCGTGAATGGAAACGTTTCTGTGGGGATATTTTGGCTGATGAAGCTTTTGCTGAACTGTATCCTGATAATTCAATCCGCTTAAATAATCGTCAAGAAATTGATAGCAAAGTAGCTGAAACACTGGGAAAGATGACGCATGCTGATGCAGCGGCCAAACTGAAGAATGCTGAAATTGCTTACGGTACATTGAATGATCTGCAGGGATTTTCGAATCATTCAGAACTACGCAGGGCAAAAATTTCTAATCCGAAAACTGAAATCCAAATTCCGGCACCTCCAGCAATTTGTGACAAAAATCCGCTAGCAACTCTTGGCGGGGTGCCTGAACTTAATCAGCACGGTGAAGCAATTCGCGCTGAATTTGCTGAAACCGTATCTTTAAAAGAAAACTGATGATTGCTGAATATGATTCATGGATCGGCAAAAAAGAAGTTTATGCTGATCAATTAACTGAGATCAATTCCACCCGTCTGCATTACTCACTGAACCTTTCTGGTAAACCTCCTTCATACGGAGAGCCTGTTTTCCCGCTGGCGTTGCTGATGCTGGGAGAACCTTCCGTTCCGCCAGACGAGGTAGGGCTCGATGGACATCCTGCACGAGGTGACTTTATGCCGCCGGTGCCGCTAAAACGCAGAATGTTCGCAGGTGGTGAATACGAGTTTTTTCAACCGTTGAAAGTCGGTGATCAAGTTAGTGTAAGCTGGGAAATTACTGACATCACACAAAAAAGCGGAAACAGTGGAGAGTTGGTCTTTGTGAATGTTCTACGTGAGTTTTGGGTGAAAGAAACTCTTTGCGCCAGTGAAAACCGCACAATAGTTTACACCGACTCCGATCCTAAGTCACGACCGCAAACTGCTCCGGAAAAGATTGGTGAATGGAATGAGGAAATGCGGACGAATTCTTTGCAGCTTTTTCGCTATTCGGCGCTGACTTTTAACGGNCACNGAGTTCATTATGATCAACCTTATGCTACTCNGGTTGAGGNCTATCCCGGACTTGTGGTTCACGGTCCATTGCTGGCAACCTGGCTTTCCTTATTTGCAGCAAAAAAATCCGGACTTCAGCTTAAGAAATTTAAGTTCAGTGGGAAAAGGCCGGTTTTCGACTTACACCATTTTACTCTCTCCGGGGAAAATTGCGGAAATAACTCAGCAAAACTAAGTGTGCTGGATCATCAATTACAACTTGCAGTCACTGCGGAAGCAGAGTTTTTTCCGAGTTAGCAGGAATGTCAGACTGCGGCTTTTTCAAAAACCTGACCTTGACCGTTGAACAGATGGCAGTCTTTGGAGGAGAATCCAATTGAAACCAAGTCACCCACACCGACTACTTTATCGCCGGCAGCATGAACTGTTAGTTCTTCATTTTTTTCAGTATTGACGTAAAGGTAGGTTTCTCCACCGAGACGTTCCACCGCAAAAACTTCGCCCTGTAATTTTGTGTCTCCATTTTCGGTTAACTCAAGATGTTCCGGACGTACACCAACTTTGACTGTTTCACCTGTATTCATCTCTGCACCAGGCGAGCAATGAACCTGCATCTTTTGTGAATTTCCCAATTCAAATTCAACATTCTTGTCTGATAATCCTGAAATCTTGCCATCCATAAAATTCATTGAAGGCGAGCCGATAA